>Ga0214921_10000391_pt1 | contig 83418 bp, 83 predicted proteins | sample LL1505_MetaG_FD_177992 | JGI IMG/M metagenome (GOLD analysis project Ga0214921, IMG submission 177992) | Freshwater microbial communities from Lake Lanier, Atlanta, Georgia, United States - LL-1505 | ecosystem: Environmental > Aquatic > Freshwater > Lake | place: USA: Georgia | collected... | reverse complement strand
GGCGGGGCCGTTTACTACGAAGGCTCCCTCGCGGTTGCAACCTATTGGGATGGCCGCATTCGACACACCCACGAAATCGGCGCGCCTTCCATTAGCTGTCAAGATGTCTATGCCAATTGGATAAGCAATACCAGCGGTGGCTCCCCGTATTTGAGAACCGCAGATGGCAGAGGCATCGTATTTCAGTTTGTCGATGACTGGGCGAATTACGTCCGATTCTTTCGCAGCGACGGCTTCACGAATTATTTGATGCAGTCGCCCAACATGAGATACATGGATGCGCGCGACTGGGGTGGCACTTGGGCCATGCTCGTCCAGCAGAACGACGGCGGCAATCAAATATTCTTTCCAGCCGCGTACAGCGATGAGCGCCTCAAGACCAATATCGCGCCCACCCAAGTAGACGCCCTGGCCGCCATCGCAGCCGTGGAGGTGGTGGAATACGACTGGAACGAGGACGGACTGACCATAGGCCACATGCACAGCGAACTGAAACACGTCGAAATTGGCGTGATCGGGCAGCAGGCGGTGGAGCATGTCCCGGAGATGTTCGAGGCTGGTCCAGTGTCCCTGCCAAATGGGGACACCGAATACCGCATGACCTTCCACCCCGAAAAAGCCGTGCCCTACCTGATACGAGCTATCCAGCAGCAGCAGGAGTTGATCGTCGCTCTGACAGCCCGCCTGGCAGCCACCGAAGCCGCGACAGGCGCGGGAGGCCGCGATGCCTGATCCTTCGATTGAGCCAGTTCTGGGTGTGGCGAAGTGGAGGGTGCCGTGACGTACTTTCCTCCGCACATCTCCACCGGGAGGGGACGCGCCGCCCAACAACACGCCCCCTCCGCCTCTGCTCCCCGGCATGCCGGGACAAGTATCTGGCCGGCCCTATGACGGCCGGCCTGGTGGGCCTCAGACGGGTTCGCCGCCATCCCCACCACCGCCATTGATCTGCCCCTCGTGCAGCGTCTCCGGCGGTCCCCGCGCTTTTGGGTCCGGGTCCCCATCACAAGCCGTGAGCCTATAGCAGCATCATCGGGCGGCGACATCGACGAAAAAGCGCAACTTTCTGCAACCGTCGCGGCAAAGACCCAGTGACGCCGGACATCGCCGCAATCAATCGCCGCTCGACAATCCATGTAGGGCAGTGTTTCCGGCGTGTTCGCTTCGTCAAGTTCGCTGCTGTTACTCGGCAACATCGCCAACGTCAGGGAGGAAAGCCAGCTATCGATCTGTCCGAATTTCCCGAGCCACTTCTGATTGAGGGCTGACCCAGCTAGCCCGAATTATTCATCAAGTTTAGCGGACATGGTGCAACGCCTTGATCAGCAACAGGATTCGGTTGCGAGACCTCAACCCTATCGATTTCGGACGCCATGCCCGCCAAAGTCGAATCTACCCCCGCACTCCCCGGCCTGTCACCGGTCTGCGGCAAGCCCATCGCTCCGCTTGCCTCGGTCTTCACGTCGAATGAAAGAAAACGATCAAACAGGCCCGTCTTTCGATAAAACCGCCGCTCGCCAAAAGGCCGTCCCTCGATCGCCTCTTGCTTATGATCCAGCAGGCCAAACCAGTGCAGCGGTCGGAGAATGCGTGCCTCCATCATCATGCTGCTGGAATCCCATTCCGCTGCCAGCACGCTATTGTTCGGGATCGTACACAGGCGCGTCAGACGCTCTGGCGACTGCCAATCATTGGCCGCCACCGAGAGCGACCATAGAACCACGCTGACATCTCCCTGGGGCCAACGGCCATGTATGCCGCTCCCGAAATCACGCAGATCGATTTGCCACATCGTCACATGAAACAGCAGCGCCTGCAGCACAGGCAGGTTCACTTCGGTGATGGCTTCACGGCCGAGTGGCGCGGCCCTGAAGTGGCCCTTCGATTTTCGCAGAAAACCCACGGTTTGGGCGAGTTGCCGAATAAACAGGAGAGGCCAGAAGTCGTGCTCGTTGACGACCTTGTTCATCCGAAAGAGCTGGTCTTTGTCGAAACTGGGCCAGATGAAACGGTTGATCATCTCTGCGACGACACTGCGTGCCAGGTTTCCCGTCGGCGGTGCAGCCAATCTTGGCCGCGATCGAGGTGATCGCCGCCCATTCTGACGGGTGATCACCCTGGTGCTGCTGCACCAGGCGAACCGCTCGCTCGCGAACTTCCGGCGAAAACCGCCGCTGTGTGGAGTCTGTCATCGGTAGAGCCTCTCAAGAGTTGAGGCCTCCGACAAACCCGGGGCGGTTCACTGAACCGGTTGATGGCGGGGCTGCGTTCATCTGTGAAGCACCCGTTCAGGGTTCTCAAGCGCCAGTTCGGCTATACGAAGGTGCGGTATCGCGGGTTGTTCAAGAACGAGCAGCACCTGTTCAGCCAGTTTGCCCTGGTGGATTTGTACCTGGCGCGGCGGCTGATGGTTCCCGCCGGCTGAGCACCAAGGGAGGCGTTTGTCTATCGCGGGGCAAACGACCACCGCAAGCCACAAAAACCGATCATCGAAGCTGAATGCCGTGCCGAGACCGCCCGATGGCGGCCCTCGCCTTATGCTGTCCCTGCTGCAAACCGATCAGCATAGAAATTTCGGCCTGTTCAGAAGTTCCTTAGGAATACCCTCGATCGTCAGGAGGAAGTCTTTACCCTGCCTTGGTGCCGTACCCACCCCCGCCGCTGGTGTGCAGAATGACGCTGTCATTCTTCCGCACCAACAGGTTGGCCTTGCCGCGGAGCTCCTCCTCGGTGCCGTCCCAGCGCCTCAGCACGCATTTGAACGGCGCGCCCGGCTCACCTCCGGACATGCCATAGGGCGGCACGACGCGGCGTTCGAACATCGTCGTCAGTGACATCTCATCGGCCAGCACGATGTACTCGCGCACAACGCCCTCGCCGCCACGGAATTTTCCTGCGCCGCCCGAGCCTCGGCGTAGGGCCTGGTAGCCGATGCGGATCGGAAACTCGGCCTCGATCACCTCCGCTGGGGTGTTGTTGGTGTTCGTCAGATGGACGCGCGTCGTCGCGGAGCCGGCACGGTTGAAGCGTGCGCCCTCACCGCCGCCATGCGGTTCATAGAGCGTCTTCCACGCGCCATCGCGTCCAGCGCCACCGAAGATCAGCAGCCCGGCCGTGGTGGAACCGCCTGCGGCGAGCCGTTCCGGGATCGCGTGCTCGAACGCCTTGAAGATCGCATCGACGGCCCGCTGGGAGGTCTCGTGGTTGCCGCCAACCAGCGGCTTCTCGGGCGGGGGCTCCAGGAGGGAGCCCGGGCGCGTCGTGATGGTGAGCGGCCGGTAGCAACCGCCATTGGGCTGGATGTCCGGCGCTGCGATGGCCTTCATGGCGTAGTACACGGCCGCGGCCGTCACGTATGGCGTTGTGTTCAGCGGTCCCGCCAGCGCGTCATCCGTGGCCGAGAAATCGAAGCTGGCGCGGTCACCTTCCACCGTGATACGCACGCGTACAGCCGCCGGCGCACCACCCGGGCCGTCATCGTCGAGGAAGTCCTCACCCTCGAAGACCCCCTGCGGCAAGGTCGCGATGGCCGCGCGCATCCCGGCCTCCGAGCGATCATGGAGCGCGTCCATCGCTGCCTCGATCGTCCTGCTCCCATGCGTTGCGCAGAGCGCCAGCAGCCGCTGTTCCGCCGCGCGTGTCGCGGCGACCTGCGCGAGCAGATCGCCCTCGCGTTCCATCGGGCCGCGAACATTGTGCATAATGACGGCAAGCTTCTCGTCGTCGATCCCATCCGCCGTCACCACGCGCAGCGGCGGGATGCGCAGTCCTTCCTGGAAGACTTCCGTGGCGTCCGCCAGATACGAACCCGGCCAGCCGCCGCCGATATCCGCCCAATGCGCCAAGCTGACGGCGAAGGCGACCAGCCGGCCTTCGGCGAAGATCGGGCGGATTGCCTTCACGTCCGGCAGGTGGTTGCCGCCCATTTCCGGCAGGTTGCTGAACCACACGTCGCCCGGCCGCAGCCGCTCCACCGGCACGCGCCGCAGGAACGCACCAACGGTGAAGGACATGACGCCGAGATGCACGGGAATGTCGCGCCCCTGGGCGACGAGTTGCCCGCGCGCATCGGTCAATGCGGAGGAAAGATCGCCTGCCTCCCGCAGCAGTGGCGAGCGCGCGCTGCGCATGACGACGAATGACATCTCCTCGGCGATCGCGGTCAGCGCGTGGCGGAGGACTTCCAACTGAAAGGGATCGGGCGCGGTCACGGTCACGCAGCCTCCTCGGTCAGGACGATGTTGCCGCGCTCATCCGGCGTGCCCTGCCAACGCGGCGGGACGACTGTGGTGGACCAGTCATCCTCGATGATCGCAGGGCCGCGGATCACGTCGGCAGCGCGGAGCGAGGCGCGGTCATAGCGCGGCGTCGTTACCGGGTCGCCAGGTGCGAACCAGCAGGGGTCTGTCGCGAAGGGCGTGGCCGTCGCAGCATTCGCCGGCGCGACTGGGATTCGGGACTCGCGCGGTGCCCGCACGTGGACCCTCAAGCCGAGCAACTCCCACGCCGCACCCGATGCAAATCCAAACAGTGCTTCGTGGCGTGCCTCGAACGCCGCGGCGAGGTCTTCCGTGGTGAAGATACCTGTCATTGCCACGTCCACGGCATAGGATTGGCCGCGATAGCGGACCAGTGCCGTCTCCTCGATGACCAGCCCTGATGCTGCGTGGCCTTGTTCGATCAGCGGCGCCTGCAATTCCTCGGCAAGCGCCTTGCGGACGACAGCAAGACGGCAGAAATCGAACGAATCACCAGGCAGGCGCAGCGTGCGCTGGCGCGTGTAGCTCGTCTCGGCCGCAACGCAGCCCAATGCCGAGAAGGCCGAGGAGAAGGACGGCACAAGCACGCGCGACATGCCGTAGGATCTTGCCAATCCGATCGCGTGCATCGGCCCCATGCCGCCAAAGGCGAGCAGCGTGGCGCCGCGCCCGTCAACGCCGCGCTCTACCGTGATCTTCGTGAGTGCACGCGCCATGGTCGCATCCGCAACGCGCAGCACGCCGAGGGCGAGTTCAACGACGGAGACGCCGAGCGTCTTCGCAAGCGGCGCGAACACCGCCTCAGCCCTGGCGCGGTCCAGCGTGATCTCGCCGCCGAGGGTCCGCCGCGGGTTCAGGTAGCCAAGGATCGCATTCGCATCGCAGACCGTCGGCTGCGCGCCGCCACGGCCGTAGCAGGCTGGTCCTGGTTCTGCGCCCGCGCTCTGCGGCCCGATGGTGAGCCCGCCCGGCCCGTGGCGCACGATGGAGCCGCCACCCGCACCAATGGACTCGATCGCAACCATGGGTTGCCGCAACGGTTGATCGGCGAGCTTCGCGTCCGCCGTGATCTCGGCCTGGCCGTCCAGGATCAACGCCACGTCCGTCGTCGTGCCGCCCATATCGAAGGAGAGCACCGCACGCTCACCCGTCTCCCGCGCGACCGCAGCGGCCGCCGCAACCCCCGCCGCCGGCCCGGACAGCGCCATGACCAGCGGCCGCTCCGAAGCGGCTTCGGGCGAAGCCATGCCGCCGGCCGAGTGCATCACCGAAAGCCGCGTGCTGGTCGGCAGCGTCGTGCGCAGTTTTGCCAGGTATTCCGCGGCGAGGGGCATGACAGCGGCGTTCAGCACCGTTGCAATAGTGCGTTCGTATTCGCGCGCTTCCGGGTTGATGACGTGGGATAGCGACAGGTACGGCACGCGCCCCTTCAGCCGCGCGGCGATGGCTTTCTCGTGCGCCGGATTGGCATAGGCGTGAAGCAACGAGACAGCGATCGTGCGCACCCCGCTTGCGACCGCGCGGGCCGCTGCGTCCTCTGCCTGCTCCGGTGTCAACGCAGTGAGTTCCGCCCCATCATGCAGCATGCGTCCGCCAGCCGCGATGCGCCGTTCGCGCGGCACCAGCGGCGCGGGCTTGGGTGGCACGTCCAGCCGGTAGAGTTCTCGCCGGCTCTGCCGACCGATCTCGATGATGTCCTCGAAGCCATCGGTCGCGATCAGCGCGACGGGTTCCAGCCGGCCTTCCACGATGGCGTTGGTCACGCGGGTCGTGCCGTGGATCAACTCCTGCACCTCATCCGCGCGCAGCCCGATTGCGCTGAGCGCGGCGGTGATGCTGCCCACCGGATCGGCAGCGCGGGACGGGACCTTGGCGCTGCGTGGCGGATCGCCGCCATCATGCACCGCGACGATGTCGGTGAACGTGCCCCCAATGTCGATACCAACACGCCAATCAGCCATTCAGCCCTCACTCCGCCAAGTGCGAAGCCTGCATCAGCAATTGGAATGCCGCTACCCCCTTTACAGATTGTACTATGGCGTGCCTACTTGCGCTGAACAGCGAAGGCTTAGCGCATGCTTCCCGATGCCGAGCCAACTGCAGCGGGTGCGCCAGCAGGCTCGCGACAGCGAGGCGCCAGCTTGTCCCATCGGCTCGTGTTTGTATTGCCCTTCGCGCATGGTGATCTAGCAGCCTCCTTTCGCTCGCCGTCGACGAACCGGCGCAGCGGCCGCTTTGGCAGCCGCCCGGAAAACCGACTGCGCTCTCCGCTCATGTTACGGCGCGCGCTGCGCGAGGCAGTCACCGACTTCATGTCTGCCGCCGCGCGCCTGCCCTGCGCCAACTGGATCGTCGCTTCGTCGTGCCAGACCGGGCCGCAGTCACGCCCGCAGGCTGGCACCCTGTGGCAGCTTCGCTTCCCGCGCCGCATTCGCACGGAGGCCGCAATTCAAAGCATGGCCGTGGGCGGCATTACTGAAGCCGCCCAGGGCAAGGACATTGGCCGTGGGCTTACCAGGCACTGGCCACACGCCCTCGGCTCGCCGCTGGCACGGCCGCCGCCCTACGCTTACGGCGGGCACTTCGCGCGCCGCCATGTTCCTGCTCATCGAAACGCCGAAGGGAGATCGCTATCATGATCACACGCCGAGACCTCGCAACCGGCGCCGCCGGTATTGCCCTTGTTACCGCAGGCACGCGTGATGCCGCCGCGCAGGACCGCAACGGCATCACGGACAACGCCGTCAAGATCGGCGTACTCGGCAGTCTCACCGGCGTGCAGGCCGTGTTCGGCCAGGGCAACCTCTCCGGTGCGCAGATCGTCTTCGATGAGGTCAACGCTGCCGGCGGCATCCACGGAAGGCGCATCGACATCGTCTCGGTGGACGACGAGAGCACGCCGGCGCGCTCCATCGCCGGCTTCCGCCGTCTGGTGGATGATGAGCGCGTCTTCGGAGTGTTCGGCCCCTCGGCCAGCGCCATCGGGCAGGCGATGGAGCCGACGCTGCGCGCTGCGGTAGCCGTGCCGGTGCTGGTCTCGATCTTCTCCAGCCCCGCCGCGACCGAGCCCTACAAGAACAACGTCTTCCGCACTGGCCCGCTAAACGACCGGCTGCAGGGCATCGCGCTGGCAGACTTTGTGCTGGACATGCTGCGCGGCCAGAAGGTCGCGCTCGCACAGCAGACTGACGAATACGGCCGCCGCGGCGGGCAGAGCCTGACCGAGCAGATGCGCACCCGCGGCAAGCCGCTGGTTGCAACCGAGGTGTTCAACCTCAGCGACACCGACTTCACGGCGCAGCTTCTCCGGATGCGCCAGGCGGAGCCGGACGTTATCGTGATCTATGGCTTCCCCGCACCGGCCGCGACCATCACCCGCCAGGCACGTCAGTTGGGTCTCACGGCGAAGATCATGGGTTCGAACGCCACGTCGAACCGCACCTATCCGGCGACCGTGGGTCCCGCCGCGGTGGGTGTGATGAATGTGATCACCCTCGCCGATCTCCCTGAACGGCCGAGCGACCCGCGCATGCAGGCCTATGTCCAGAAGTTCACGACGCGCTTCCCCGACCTAGCGCGACAGAACCGCCCGGATCTGGGCGACTGCCTTGGCTTCAACGGCGCGCTGGTCTTTGCCGAGGGCCTGCGCAAGGCAGGCCGCGACCTCTCTCGCGAGGGCTTCATCCGCGCCATGGAGAGCATCTCGAACTTCGAGACCGGCGTCGGCCTGCCCACGACCTTCGGCCCCAACCTCCGCGAGGGGAACCTGCAGGCGCGCGTGCTGGAGTTCCAGCCGGACCTGTCGCGCCGCCTGCTGGACGAACGCCTGCGGGCGCGCCTCTGATCGCCATGGCCGACGCCCAGCAGCTCTACATCGAGGATTTCGCGCCGGGGCAAAGCTTCCCCGGCGCGAGTACGACCTGCACGGTGAAGCATTTCCTTGATTTTGCCCGGATCACGGGTGACGCCCATCCGATCCACTACGATGCGGAATATGCGGCAAAGACGCGCTTCGGGCGCCCGCTGGCGCATGGCCTTCTTGTCGCGGCCTACAGCGCGCTGGGCGCGACGGCGCTCTCCACGATGCTGGCGGAGAGCATGGTCGCGATGCTCGAAGTCTCCTTCCGTTACCGCAAGCCTGTCTTCGCCGACGATGTGCTGACCAGCCACTTCGAGGTCACTGAGGTCTCACGTGATGCCGCGAAGGATGCCGGCAGGATTCGCTTCAAGGTCACGCTGACCAACCATGCGGGAGAGACGGTGGTGGAGGGCAGCCACGACTATCTCATGCGCGCACGAGGCAAGGCAGCATGAGCAACGACGCGGCGATCTGGGCTGGCATCGTCGCGGAACTTGGCTGGACAACGCGCGGGACGGTGAACCTCGCCGAGACATTCGTGCGTCGGCACGCCGCCACGGGCCGCGTCGCGCTGCATTGGGAAGGACGCGACGGCACAAGGCGTGCCGTCACCTTTGCGGAGCTTGCAGACGCCGCGGCGCGCCACGCGGACATGCTGCGCGGGCTCGGCATCGAGCCCGGGGATCGCGTGGCCTGCATCATGCCGCGCGTTCCCGAGGCGATTGTCGCGATGCTCGGCGCGTTCCATGCGGGCGCGATCCACCTGCCGATTTTCTCCGGCTTTGGCGCGGACGCGACCGCGCGCCGCATCGCGGATGCGAAAGCGCGCGTCGTCATCACCCATGCTGATGTGCGCGACCGAATGCCGCAGCGTTGGCCGCATCCCGTGACGGTCGTGACCGTGCCACGTATCGATGGCACCGGCGTGCCCGAAGGCGATGTGGATCATCGCGCAGCGATGCTCTTCGCCTCGCCCAACTTTCCGCCGGCGCCCCGCGTGCGCACTGACCCTGCGGTGCTGCTTTTTACCTCCGGTTCCACCGGTCCTCCCAAGGCGGTGGCAATCGCGACGAACTTCCCCGCGGCGCCCTGGCCCGCGATCCGCATCGCCGGAGACCTGCGCACCGACGACGCGTTCTGGCCGACCGGCGATCCGGGCTGGGGATACGGCCTCGTCTGCTACGCCGTGGCGCTCGCGGCCGGCGTGGCCTCGCACATGTGGGAGGCGAACCCGACGCCGGGGGCGGTGCTAGAATTCCTCGCCCGCCATCGCATCACCAACATGGCGACAGTGCCAACCCTGATGCGCGGCCTGATGGCGCTGGGGGAGGACGCTGTCCAACGTCCCGGCATCGCGATGCGCAGCATCCTGAGTTGCGGCGAGCCGCTGAATGCGGAGTGCGTTACCTTTTTCCGCCGCGTGTGGGGCGTCACGCCGCTGGATCAATTTGGGTCCTCCGAACACGGACTGCCGATCGGCAACCGCTTCGTGGACCGCGACGCGGTGCGGCCCGGCTCCATGGGCAAGCCGCTACCTGGCCAGCGCATCGCTATCGTGGACGCGACGGGCAACGTGCAGCCACGCGGCACCTCGGGTCTCATTGCCACGATGCCGCCGGCCGACGGACTTTATGCGCTTGGCTACTGGAACAACCCCGAGGCCGAGGCCGGTCTGCGGCGCCAGGGCTGGATTGTCACCGGCGACATCGGGCACGAGGATCCGGAAGGCTACTACTGGTTCGAAGGCCGTATCGACGACGTGATCAAGTCCGCCGGCTACCGCGTGGGGCCCTTCGAGGTCGAGAGCGCACTGCTCACCCATCCCGCGGTCGCGGAGGCCGCGGTGGTGGGCAAGCCCGACGCCGCGCGCGGACAACTGGTGAAGGCCTACGTCGTGCTGAAGCCCGGCTGCAATGACAGCCAGGCGCTGCGCAATGAGATGGTAGCCACCGCCCGGCGCGAGGTCGGCGCACACGCCTTCCCGCGCGAAATCGAGATCGTCAAGGAACTGCCCAAGACCACGACGGGCAAGATCCAGCGATTTGTCCTGCGCCAGCGGGATACCTCTAGCAACACGGGAACGACAACGCCATGACCCGCTACGAAGCCCTCATGCCCGGTCCCTGGTCGCGGAAGCTGACCTTCTCGCCCGCCATCCGCGTGGGCAACCTGCTCTTCATCAGCGGCACGACGGCGACCGACGACAATCGGAAGATCGTCGGCATCGGCGACATCTGCGAGCAGACGCGCCAGATCTTTCGCAAGTGGGAGCCGATCCTGGAGGCCGCCGGCGCCACCTTTGACAACATCGTCGAGACGACGGACTACTACACGACGCTGGACGGCTACGCTGGCACCGCGGCTGTGCGCCGCGAATTCTTCAACTACCCCTATCCGGCTGCGACCGGCGTGCAGGTGGCCGGGTTGATCCGGCCAGAGGCCCTGATCGAGATCAAGGGCATCGCCATCCTCGATACCGTCCGCAGCTGAGGGGCCGCGCGTGCTCGGGCAGATCCTAATCTCCGGCATCACCGCGGGCGCGGTCTACGCGCTCGTAGCGCTGGGCTTCGTCGTGCTGCACCGTGGAACGCGCGTGGTCCATTTCGGCCTTGGCGACCAGATGACGATGAGCGCCTACCTCGTCGTCATCGCACAAGTTTTCTTCGACGCACCCTTCGCCGTGGCGATCCTGATCTCGCTCGTGGTCTCCGCCGGGTTCGGCATCGCCATCGAGCGCGGGGTCATGCGCCCGCTGCGCCGCGCGCCGCTGCTGGTCATGGTGATCGCGACCCTCGCCATCGGCGCTGCGCTGCGGGAGGGGCTGCGCGCCTCAATGGGCCCGCTGCCCTGGCCGATTCCCTTCCTGATGACGCCGGCGCCCTTCAGCGTCGGGAACCTTGTGCTGGTGCCGGCGAACCTGGCCGTCGTGGGTATCGCCCTCGCCGTCATGGGCGGGCTGTTTCTGACGCTGCGCTACACCCGCTTTGGGCGCGCCATCGTCGCGGTGTACGAGAACCCCACGGGGGCTGCCATCGTCGGCATCTCGGTCCCGGGCGTGCATGCGCGGCTTTGGGGGCTATCCTCGGTGCTGGCCGCGGTTGCCGGCATCCTGGTCGCACCGCTGATCACCCTCTCGCCGGACATGGGCACCATCGGCATCAAGGGATTCGCCGCGGCGATCCTGGGCGGCTTCAACAGCCTGCCCGGCGCCATTGCTGGCGGCATCCTTCTCGGCATCGCCGAGACGGCGGCGGGTGTCTATGTCTCGACCGCGATGAAGGACATCATCTCCTACGCGCTCCTCATTGCCTGCGTGCTGCTGCTTCCACAGGGACTGTTTGGCAAGGCGGAGGCGCGCAAGGTATGATTGTGCGCCTGCTCCTTCTTGCCCTCGCCGCAGCTTTAGCCGTGCTGCCCTTCGTGGCGTCGTCGCATCTGATCTTCCTGGTGGCGATGATCGGCTCCACCTCCATCATGGTTGCCGGGCTCACCATCGTGGTCGGCTTCGCCGGCCAGATTTCCATCGCCCAGGCCAGTTTCGCCGCCATCGGCGCCTATGGCACCGCGCAGATCGCATCAATGGCCGGGCTGCCGCACTGGATTGGCCTGCCGGCCATCTCGCTGATTACAGCGGCGGTGGGATACCTCTTTGGACTGCTCTCGCTGCGCGTTGCCGATCACTACCTGGCGCTCGCCACCATGGCGCTCTGCGCCATCGTGCAACTGCTTTTGATCCATCTGGAGGACTGGACCGGCGGCGCGGTGGGGCTCGCCGTGCCCCCGCTCGAGATCGGCTCGCGCGTGATGACGCGGCCTGTGGAACTCTACGCCGTCATCATGCCCTGCGCAGGGCTGACCATCTGGTTCCTGCACGCGCTCTCCACCTCCCGCATCGGCCGCGCCTTCGCCGCGCTGCGCATGAGCGAGGTGGCCGCGGCCGCCGTCGGCATCCCGGTGCTGCACTACAAGTCGACGGCCTTCGCGCTTTCCGCTTTCTTCGGTGCCTTCGGTGGCGGGCTCTTTGCCCTGCTGACGACCTACCTGGACCCCGCGCAGTTCGGTATCCTGGAATCGGTGCGGCTGATCGCCATCGCGGTCATCGGCGGTGTGCTGAACCCCTTCGGGCCGGTGATCGGCTCCGCCGTCTTCGTGCTGCTGCCCGAGACGATGGGCGCGCTCGGCCGCTACATGTCGCTGGTGTTCTCGCTGCTGCTGCTGGTCTTCGTCGTCGTCTCGCCCCAGGGCATCGCCGGCCTGTCCGCCCGGTTCAGGGGCCTGCGATGAGAGCGGCGGCCCTGACCATAGAATCCCTCAGTATCCGCTTCGGCGGGCTGGTGGCGCTGGACGAGGTCTCGATCGACATCGCGCCACGCTCCATCCACGCCATCATCGGCCCCAACGGTGCGGGCAAGTCCACGCTGGTGAACCTCATCACCGGCATCTACGCGCCAACGACCGGGCGCGTGATGCTGGATGGCGAGGCGCTCACCGGCCTTCCGCCGCACCGCATCGCAGCGCGCGGCGTTGCCCGTACCTTCCAGAACACCGAGCTGTTCACCGAACTGTCCGCCCGGGACAACGTGCTGATCGGCCTGCACCGGCACCTTGGCTACGGTATGCTCGCGAGCACGTTTCGCCTGCCGGCCTTCTCCCGCGCGGAGCGCGATGCGGCTCAGCGGGCGGAGGAATTGCTGGCGCTCGTCGGCCTTGACACGCAGGCGAAAACTATGGCCGGCGACCTCGCACTAGGGCAGCAGCGTCGGCTGGAACTGGCGCGCGCCCTCGCGGTCGGGCCGCGGCTGCTACTGCTCGACGAGCCCGCCGCTGGGCTACGCGCGGCGGAGGCTGAGGACCTCTCCACCGTGCTGCTGCGCCTCCGCGACGAGATCGGACTGACGCTGCTGCTGATCGACCATGTCATGCGCGTGGTGATGCGCGTCTCGGAGCGCATCACCGTCCTGAACTATGGCCGCAAGCTGGCGGAGGGCACGCCTGAGGAGGTGCGCAGCAACCCCGACGTCATTGCTGCTTATCTCGGGGGCGCGCCCGATGACGCTTGAAATCGCCGCGCTCGAAGCCGGCTATGGCGGCGCCCGGGTGGTGCAGGGCATTTCGTTCGCCGTGCCGCAGGGCAGCATCGTCACGCTCCTCGGCCCGAATGGCGCGGGAAAATCCACAACGCTGCGCGCCATTGCCGGCCTGGTGAAGCCGCGCGGTGGGACCGTCATGCTCGATGGTGCGCGCATCGACGGACTTCCTGCCGATGCCGTGGTACGCCGCGGCCTGGCGCTGGTGCCGGAGCGGCGCGAGCTCTTTCCCTCGCTCTCGGTCGCCGAGAACCTGTCGCTCGGCGCCTATATCCGCAGCGACCGCGCCGCGATCGCCATCGACCTTGAGATGGTATTCATGCTCTTTCCTCGCCTCAAGGAGCGCCGCGCGCAGCCTGCGCGCACGCTGTCGGGTGGGGAGCAGCAGATGCTTGCCATCGGTCGGGGCCTCATGTCGCGCCCGCGCTACCTGCTGCTGGACGAGCCTTCGCTCGGCCTCGCGCCGCTGCTCATCGCGGAGATTTTTCGCAAGCTGGTGGACATCCGCGCGCATGGCACGTCGATCCTGCTGGTCGAGCAGAACGCCGCCGCCGCGCTCAATGTGGCGGACCACGGCTATGTGCTGGAGACCGGCGTCATTCGCCTAGAAGGGAGCGCTGCCTCGCTCGCCGCCGACGACGCGGTGCGCGAAACCTACCTTCAGTGAGGCAGTTACGATGACCGCACCGGCGTTCGTCAAGCCGTCCTTTTCCCGCGATGCGCCGGATCGCAGAACCCTGCTGCCCGTTCTGGTTCACCCCGCACAATCCGCCGCTCAACCCTCGCGCCGTCGTGGCTGCGGCCACCGTGAAGGAAGTCGCGCCCGCCGCCACCGTCGAGGTGATCAATTTGGCAGAAGGCGTCACCAACGTGGTCGCGGTGTTGCATCGCCGGCCCGAAGTGCTCGACCGTCGCGCAGAACGCCTAGGCGACGGGTTGGTTGCAGCACACGATAGGCGGATTCGCTGCGGGCCTGAATAAGAGGGGCCACGAGGTAGAGGTACTGTTGTGGAGCGGCACCGTAGCGGGACGCCGGCCGCAACTTCTTCTAACCTATTGAAAGTGATTATAAATATGGCGTTCAAATGGGGTCCTGATCGGCACCTCACCCCAAATAAAATTCCGCAATAGCTTACAAGAGCTTATGCAGAATTCGTAGGAGGTCCCACTTCGGTGCTTATTCACACGCTGCGCAGCAGGCGCTCCAGCATGTCATCCGCCGCGCCCGGCCGCGTGGGGCAAATCACGCGGATCGGCCGGCCCAGCGGCCAAGCCGCTTGCGCGCGCCTTAAGCCTGCTCGGGCGCCGAGCGCAATTGTGGTCGAATAGCGGCCCTGCCCATTCCGGGCCGCCTCGCGCCCTGATATGCTCGAAAATTGTGCAGAACCCGGCCGCCCGCCCCGCGGCAGGCGCCCGGCACGCCTTGCCCCCTGCCGCACCAGCCGGCATCTGTCCGTCAAAGCTGGAGGCGGATAGACATGGCACGGATTTTCACCACCGATTACGACCCATGCGGTTGCGGCCGCAACCATGCCGACATGGCATGCGACATGCCAACCGATGGCACCGGCGCCATGGGCCAGGTGGTGGAAGAGGCCGTGCTGCGCGCCGTCTTTCCGCAAGCCGCCACCCGCCGCGCCATGCTCAACACCTTCGGCGGGGCCACGCTCCTGGCCGCCATCGGCGATATCCTGCCCTTGGTCGATGCGCGGGAAGCCTTCGCCCAAACCCCCGCTGCGCCGGAAAAGCGCGACCTCAAGATCGGCTTCATCGCCATCACCTGCGCCACCCCCATCATCATGGCCGACCCGATGGGCTTCTATCGCCGCCAGGGCCTGAATGTGGAGGTGCTGCGCACCGCCGGCTGGGCCGTCATCCGTGACCGCGCCATCGCCCGTGAATTCGACGCCGCCCATATGCTCGCCCCCATGCCGCTCGCCATGTCACTCGGCGTGGGTGTGGCCAGCCCGCAGCCCTGGTCCGTCGCCGCCATCGAGAACATCAATGGCCAGGCCATCACGCTGGCCAATAAACACCGTGATAAGCGCGACCCGAAGGATTGGCGCGGCTTCCGCTTCGCCGTGCCCTTTGATTTTTCAATGCACAATTACCTGCTGCGCGCCTATGTCGCCCAGGCCGGGCTCGACCCCGACCGCGACATCCAGATCCGCGCCGTGCCGCCACCCGAAATGGTGGCGAATCTGCGCGCCGATAATATCGACGGCTTCCTCGGCCCCGACCCCTTCAACCAGCGCGCGGTCTTCGATGGCGTGGGCTTCATCCACCTGCTGACCCGCGAATTGTGGGACGGCCACCCCTGCTGCGCCTTCGCCGTGCCCGCCGCCATGCCGCGCGAGATGCCCAATACCTTCGCAGCCCTGATGAAGGCCATCGTCGAGGCCACCGCGTATTCCAACAACCCCGCCAATCGGCGCGAGGTGGCGGCCGCCATCTCCGGCCCCAACTACCTCAATCAGCCGCAAACCGTGGTCGAGCAGGTGCTCACCGGCACCTTCGCCAATGGCCTGGGCCAGGTGCAGCGCGTGCCCGAGCGGGTGGGCTTCGAGCCCTTCCCCTATCACTCCATGGCCATCTGGATTCTGACCCAGATGCGCCGCTGGGGCCAATTGCAGCGCGAGGTGGATTACGCCGCCGTCGCCTCCCAGGTCTTCCTCGCCCTCGATGCCGGCCGCGCCATGCGCGATTTGGGGCTGACGGTGCCGGCCAACCCGATGCGCAACGAGACCATTCTGGGCCGCAGCTTCGACCCGGCGCAGCCCGATGCCTATCTGAATTCCTTCGCCATCAAGCGCTAGCCCCATGCAAAAACCGGTCTCTGCATGGCGGGCGACGCTGCTCTCGCTCATCATCCTCACCTGCTTCCTCGGCACCTGGGAGCTCGCCCTGCAAGGTGCCGGGCAGGGCGGTGGCGCGGCCATCGACCCTGAATACGCCGCCCTTCTCGGCCAGGCCGCGGCCAGCGGCGGCCAGACGCCCATGCCAAAGCCCAGCGAAATCGGCCGCCGGCTGTTCCAATTGCTGAGCGACCCCTTTTATATCCGCGGCCCCAATGACCAGGGCATCGGCATCCAGGTGGCCTATTCCCTGGGCCGGGTGCTGCTGGGCTTTGGCATGGCCGCCCTCATCGCCATCCCGCTCGGCTTCGTCATTGGCATGTCACCGCTGCTCAATGCGGCGCTGAACCCCTTCATCCAGGTGCTGCGGCCGGTCTCGCCCCTGGCCTGGATGCCCCTGGCGCTCTTCACCATTCAGGATTCGTCTATTTCGGCGGTCTTCGTGATCTTTATCTGTTCAATCTGGCCGATGCTGCTCAACACCGCCTTCGGTGTCTCCGCCGTGCGGCGCGAATGGCTGAACGTCGCCCGCACGCTCGAGGCCGGCACCTGGCGCACCGCCTTTCGCGTCATCCTCCCCGCCGCCGCCCCCACCATCCTCACCGGCATGCGCATCTCCATCGGCATCGCCTGGCTCGTCATCGTGGCGGCGGAAATGCTCGTGGGCGGCACCGGCATTGGCTACTGGGTCTGGAACCAATGGAACAACCTCTCCATCGCCGATATCTGCATCGCCATTCTGATGATCGGCCTGGTCGGCCTGGCGCTAGACCGGCTGCTGGGCCTGCTGGCCCGCGCGGTGGCGTGGCAGGAATGAGCAAGCCCTATGTTAGCGTCGAGGGCATCTCGCGCAAATTCCCTGGCCTCACCGTCTTCGACAATGTCTGGTTTGGCGTGAATCGGGGCGAATTCGTCTGCCTCGTTGGCCATTCCGGCTGCGGCAAGACCACCATCCTGAATATCCTCGCCGGCCTCGATGCCCCCAGCGGCGGCGTGGTGCTGGCCGATGGCCGCGAAATCTCCGGCCCCTCGCTGGAGCGCGCGGTGATCTTCCAGGGCCATGCCCTCATGCCCTGGCTCACCGCCGAGCAAAATGTCGCCTTCGCCCTCGGCTGCAAGCACAAGGGCTGGGATGCCGGCCGGCTGCGCGATGTCGCCCGCAGCGCCCTGGAAAAAGTCGGCCTCGGCGCCGCCCGCGCCAAAAAACCCTCAGAACTCTCAGGCGGCATGAAGCAGCGCGTGGGCATCGCCCGCGCCTTCGCGGTCGAGCCCAAGATGATGCTGATGGACGAACCCTTCTCCGCGCTCGACGCCCTGACCCGCGGCGCGCTGCAAGAGGAAGTCTCCCGCCTCGTCACCGAAGCCGGCCAAACCGCCTTCATGATCACCCATGACGTGGATGAGGCGATCCTCCTCTCCGACCGCATCCTGCTGATGACCAATGGCCCCATGGCCCGGGTGGCCGAGGTGGTGATTAACACCCTGCCCAAGCCGCGCGTGCGCGCCACCCTGCACCACCAGCCGGGCTATCACGAGCTGCGCGACCACATCATGGATTTCCTGATCACGCGGAGCCGGAGTTTGGCCGGGGTCGCGCCTAGGGATTATGATCCGCGGCATCCGCCTGAGGTTTCGCCGGCAGGCTAGGGGCTCTGCCCCTAGGACCCCGGCAAGAAACTCAGTTTCTTGCATCTTCGATTAGAAAGAGAACATAAAATGAAGCGTTCTGATCTTACTGAGAAAATTCTTGATATTAAGCGCGAGAAGGGCTGGACCTGGAAGTATATCAACGAAGAGATTGGCGGGATGTCGCCCACGCTCGTCACTGGCGCGCTTTTGGGCCAAATGAAACTCGTCAAACCCTTGGCCGCCAAGGCGGCTAAACTCTTCGGGCTCTCCGAAGCCGAGGAGCGCATGCTCAACGAAGTGCCCTATCGCGGCACCCAAATGCCCCCCACCGACCCGCTGATCTACCGCTTCTATGAAATGGTCATGGTCAATGGCCCGGCCTGGAAGGCCCTCATCGAGGAAGAATTCGGCGACGGCATCATGTCCGCCATCGATTTCGACTTCGATTTCGAACGCATGCCGCACGCCAAGGGCGACCGGGTGAAGATCTCCATGTCCGGCAAATTCCTGCCCTACAAATATTACGGCGCCGAGCAGGGCATCCCAGAATACGGCTTCAAGGAGGAATAAGTCCGCAGACTTCAAGCGGTCGAAAACCTCTGCTAAGCCGGATGTCATGCGGCCATCCTTGCCGCCTGGGATGATCAGGCCGCTCGATTTGGGACGCATGAAGGCGACCTGACTGGGGCGCTCGACGCGCCGATAGCGGCCCTGCGCATCCTGCTTGCTGGCAAGTCCGCCCGCGAGCCGGGCGCGCCGCGCAAGCTGCGCGAAGGCACAAAGCAGGAGCAGGTGCTGGCCATGCTGCGCCGCCCCGACGGAGCGACCGTCGCGCAGATCGCCGAGGCCACAGGCTGGGCGCAGCACACAGTCCGGGGATTCTTTGCGGGGCTGAAGAAGAAGGGCCATGCGGTCGAGGTGCGCGAACGCATCCGTCAGGTTGGCCCCAACAAGACGGGCGCGAAGGGTTCCTTCACCATCTACGCCCTGGCGGAATGAGGCATCTTAGCCACGCCGCTGAACATGATCGGAAGTGCCGGGGATCATCCAGATTCCCGGGTGGGGCGCCCCCCCCCGCCCCACCGGCCCGCCTCTGCGCATCCGCCTCGATGTTGCGGAGCAGACCACGACGCGGCGTTACTAGCTGGTGAGCGCGGCGCACTGCGATGTGCCTTTCACGTGGCGTTCCAGCACGAGGATGCCGGGCACGGCAGCCCGCGCGCCGGCCCATGCGGAGGCGCGCTACGGTTCCTGGAAGTTGAGGCGCAAGCCGGGCTCCGGCCAGGGCATCGCCACCAAATCTCCCTTGCGGGAGAGGGTTATGTAGGCCGTCCGCATATCGGCGCCGCCAAAGCAGATATTGGTCGGGTGAGTGTCGGGCATGGCCACCGAACGGACCACCCTGCCATCAGGCGCGAAGACCGTGATGGCGCCGGTCAACATGGTGGTGACGGCGATATTCCCAGAAGCCGCCACGGCCAGGCTGTCGAACCGGCAGAACTCCCCCATCGTGACCAGGCACCGGCCGCCATGGGGCGACGGGAAACCAGCCTTTCGGATCACGCCGGGCGCGTCAAGGTCAAAGGCCCAAAGCCGCGCCGTCTCGGTATCGGCGACATAGAGCGTCGCCTCATCCGGGGATAGGCCGACGCCATTGGGCGAGAGCATCGGATAGGCCAGTTCCTTGATCGAGGAACCATCCGGCAGCGCGTAGTACAGCCCGCCATGATCACGATCACGCTTGCGGCGCTTGCCCAGATCCGTGAAGTAGAACCCTCCGTGCCGGTCGAAAACGAGGTCGTTTGGCGCGGCCAGTCGGTTGCCGTCACATTCCAGGTAGAGCGTCGTGCGCGCGCCAGTGACAGGATCAACCCGTTCGATCGAACCGCCCTTGTAATCCTTCGAGGGGCCCTGGCCGGCGAAATGCCCCGGCTCGTAATGGCTGCCGCCATTGTTGCAGAGAAAGAGCATCCCATCCGGCCCGAAGGCGAGGCCATTCGGCCCGCCCCCGGCCGGGCCCAGCACGCTGTAGGCGCCGGCCGCATCCACGCGCGCCACACGCCCGCCATTCAACTCCACGAAGATGACTGAGCCATCCTTCAGGGCCACCGGCCCCTCCGGAAAGCCCAGGCCCGAGGCCGGGATCTTGAAATCAGTCATGCTTCCCTCACATCCTTAGCCCGAGTTCGCGAACAACCAGCCGCTGTTCCTCGAGCGTCGCCGGCATGCTGGCGGCGTAGTCGGCGCTGTTCAGATAGGCCAGCGGCATGTCCATGCGCGCCAGCAGGGCCAGATGCTCCGGCTCGTTGAGCGCGCGATGCAGCGCGTCATGCAGGATGCGCGTGATTCCCGGATCCATCCCCTTGGGCGCGACCAGCCCATAGGGCGATGTATGCGCGACGTTGATCCCGGACTCGCGCAGCGTCGGCACCGTCGGGAAGCGGGCAATCCGCTGCTCGCCAAAGGAGACGAGCAGCCGAAGCTGCCCATTCTGCACCATCTCGGCCCAGAGGCTGGAGGACGCAACGGCATCGAGGTTGCCGCCCAGCAGCGCCTGCACATCATCGCCGCCGCCACGGAAAGGAATATGCACCCAATCCAGCCCGGCGATCCGCGCCGCCTGCTCCATCGCGACATGCTGCGTTGTCCCGACGCCGGCCGTGCCGAAGCTCACCTTGCCGGGATTGGCCTTCACGTGGTCGATGAACTGGCCCCAGGTCTGCCAGGGTGAATCCGGCCGCACCACAAGCCCATAGGAATAGCCAACGAGGCGAATGACATAGATGAAGTCGCGCAGCACGTCATAGGGCGGGCGCTGCATCATGAAGGGGACACGCAGCGCCGAGTTGTGCATCTGGGTCAGCAGATAGCCGTCGCCCTGCGCTTCGTTGGACAGCAGTTGCGCGCCCAGGATGCCACTCGCGCCGGCGCGATTTTCGATGATGACAGGCTGGCCGAGATGGCGCGTCGCGATCTGCGCCAGCGAGCGCAACTGGATATCCGCCGCCGCACTCGCAAGCCAGGGAACGATCAGGCGGATGGGGCGCGAGGGATATTCCCGCTGCGCCAGCGCGGGGCTGGCGAGAGCGAGGCCCGTCGCACCAAGCAAGGCGCGACGCCGCAGGATGGGAAGCGTTTGACGCTGTCGGTTCATGGCATTGTCCTCGTGATGTTCTTGCCGCTCGGCCTGTTGAAGCCGATGCGGGGAAAGGCAGGCTGCGACCGGCGACGTCAGGGCATTTGCAAGCCGCCATTCACCTCGATGACCTGGCCCGTGATGAAGCCTGCCATCTCGGTGGAGGCAAGGAAGAGATACGCGCCGACGCATTCCTCCACCGTCCCGATGCGCCGCATGGGCGTCAGCTTGATCGAGGCCTCTAGCTGGTGGGGAGGCTGCGTCTTCGACTGGTTGGGCTTGCCGATCACGCCTGGGGCGATGGCGTTCACCCGGATGCCGTGCCGGGCCACCTCCTTGGCAAGCCCGCGGGTAAAGTTGGAAACGAAGGCCTTGGAGGCCGCGTAGAGCGTGGACTTGCTGCCGCCGCCATTCCGTGCTGCCAGCGATGTCGTCGAGATGATGCAGCCGCCCCCCGCCGCATCCATCAGCGGAATCGCCGCGCGCGAACAGGCAAAGACGGAACGGGCGTTAAGGTTGACGATCTCGTCATACAGCGCGTCATCAATGTCCCGCAGCGGATGGCGCTTCACGACACCGCCTGCGTTGTTCACGAGCACATCCAGCCCACCGAGTGCGGCATGCGCGTCCTGGACCAGCTTCGTGCACGCTTCGATCGAGCGGACATCGGCCTGGAGCACGATGGCCGATCCGCCATCGGCGTTGATCCCGGCGGCCACTGCTTCCGCGGCGTCGCGACTGGCATTGCAATGCACGGCAACGCGCGCGCCCTGTGCCGCGAAGCCACGCGCCACGGCCGCGCCGATCCCGGTCGAAGCCCCTGTGACAAGAACAGCCTTGCCGTGCAAATCCGTGATGCGCATCGTGGTTTCCTTATTTTTCAGGCTTTCTGCCAGGGCCTTGGCAAGGCGCCGAGCCAGCGATCCGCCTCGCCCGACCACCAGGCCGAGCCATCCACGCCCAGCGCCCATCCAGCGCCCACGCCCTGCACCAGCAGCCCGTCCTCGGCCTGTGCGCGATAGCAGACGTGATGATGGCCATGGATGATGACGCGCGCGCCCATCCTGCGGGCGAGATCATCCAGCAGGGCGGCCCCTTGCGGATGGCTTGAGGGGGCTTCATGCGTCACCAGCACATCGGCCCGCAGCCCGGCCAAGGCATCGTAATCCTCGGGCCAGATCGCCATGGCGGAGAGCGCATGCGCCATCGCTTCGCGTTGCGCTGCGGTCCAGTCATCGCCCAAGGTCGCGACGTCCTCGGCCAATTCCGTGCGGGAATGGAGCCGGCGGGGATGCGGCGGCTCCCACACGCGGCGGCGGAAAGTCCCGCTCAACCCCGCGATGCGAAGCCCACCGATCTCCCGAACGCAGGCATTCAGCATGCCGGCATGGGTGCGGGGGTTGCGCCCAGGGTCGCTCAGATTGGCCCACATCTCGGGGCCGCCATCATAATCGTGATTGCCCCAGATCCAGTGGACCTCGATCCCGGCATCGAGCAGCGGCGCCGCGACCTCATCGAGCGGACGATCGCACTCGATGTCGCCCAGCAGAACGGCCACGCGCGGCCGCCGCGGCGCCTGCGCCAGGCCACGGATGATGTGGTGCCATTGGCGGTGGATGTCACCGATGAAGACCACATCCTCCGCGCCTGGCCAAGCATCGCGCATGTCAGATGACGCCTTCATCGGCGAGGGCAGCGACTTCGGCCGGCGAATAGCCCAGCATCTCGCCCAGGATGCGCACATTGTCCTCGCCGTAGCCTGGCGCACCGCGATCAATGATACCGCCGCTATGGGGCGGCGTGGCCGAGAGCTTCATGGGCAGTTCGGTGACCGGCCATTGACCGATCTTTGTGCCGGTCACCTCGGTGAACCAGTTGAGCGCGGCGAGTTGCGGGTCACGGTCCACACGATCCTCGGCATTCTGGCAGACGCCTGCCGCAACGCCGGCCTTCTGAAGCGCCTCCATGCAGGCATAGGCATCCTGCCCCTGCGTCCACTCCGTCACGGCGGCATCCAGGGCATCCTGATGCCGCAAACGGCTCTCCAGCGTCGCGAAGCGGGGATCGCTCAGCCAGCCAGGGCGCCCGGCGACCTGCGCCAGCGCCTTCCACTCATCCTCATGGAAGGCCGCGATGGCGATCCAGCGATCCGTGCCGGCACAGCGATAAGCGCCATGCGGCGCGGCAGGCTTGTAGGGCGAGCGGTTGCCAATGCGCGACCAGATGCGCCCATTGGCCGACCAGTCGAGAACCGGCACGCCGCCCAGGAAAATCCCAGACTCGCATTGCGAGGAATCGATCCATTGCCCCTGGCCGGTGCGGTCCCGATGAAACAGCGCCCCCATGATCGCGGTGGCGAAGCTGTAGGCCCCGATCCAGTCGAGGAAGGAATAACCCCAGCCCGCCGGCATGGCAGGCTCGGGCATGCCCGACATCTCCGAAGTGCCGGCAAAGGCCGCCGCGACCGGCCCGATGGTGCGGAAGCGGCCGTAATTTCCCACCCCGCCCATGCCCGATTGCTGGACATAGATGATGTCCGGCCGTAGCGATTTCTGCACCTCGTAGCCCAGCCCGAGCCGTTGCAGCACGCCGGGCGAGAAGCCTTCCGCCACCACATCGGATTGCGCGATCAGCCGCCGCGCGATCTCCAGACCCTTGGGGTGGCGGATGTTGAGCGACATGCCGCTCTTGCCGGAATTCTTGTTGTTGAACTGCCCGCCCATGTCGGAATCGGTGACGCCCTTGAGTGGCGCGGTGGCCGCCCGCCGGGCCTCGCGCCCACCCACCGGCGACATGGCGGCAAGCCGCGTATCGGGGTTGTCCTTCCACTCCACCTTGATGACATCGGCGCCAAGGGCGGCGGCGAAGCGCGTGCCGCCGGCTGAGGCCAGGAACCAGGAGAAGTCGAAGATCCGCACGCCCTGCAAGGGGAAGGGCTTGTTCCAGGGAGAGACCTTGGCGGGCCCGGGCGCACGCGGCCGGGCGGGCTGGGTCAGCGGCGGGCGTGGCGCCAGGCTCGCCAGGATGGCCGTCGTGTCCTCGCCCGCCAGAGGCGCGCGGCGGCCGGCCTGCCAGGCGGTGCCGGTGGAAAGCCAGCGGCTGACCGGGTAGTGGAAGCTGCGGCCATGCTCAGGGTGATCGACCTCTGCGAAGGTGCCGCGCATCTGCCAATGCAGGTCGGACACGTTTTCCTCGGGCTTGCGCAGAGGCGCCCAAAGCAGGCCGGCATCCTGCGCCTCGCGCCAGGGCATGCTGTCATAGCGATGGGCGCGGATGAAGCGCTGCACGATCTCCGAGACATGGGCCTTGCCCTCGTCATTGGCGCCCGAGCCCGGCACGTTGCGCGCCTTGGTGTCGGCCTCCGGCCCCGGCGTCGCAAGGTCGGCCTGCATACCGTATTTCGCGAGGTAGGGCACCAGATTGGTCTGGTCGCGCACCGACACGCCGGCGGCGATGTACCAGCGACCATCCTTGGTGTGGCCGATGGAGGGCACATGCGTCGGCGCCTCTATCGCGTGGCGGCAGGTCTGCCGATACAGCGGCGCGCGGCGCATCACCCAGGACATCACGTCCAGCTCGGTGTTCTTCGACACCGCGTCGTGGATGGCGATGCTGATATCCTGGCCCTCGCCGGTGTGTAGCCGGTGGATGAGGGCGGCGATTATGCCCACCACCGCCTGGTCACCGGCGATGTGATAAGCGTGCCAAAGCTGCGGCGCGATGGGCGGCATGTCGTAGTGCCGCGCCGGATCGGGGTCATAGCCGCAATTCATCATAATGCCGCCCAACGCTAGGTGCACCAGGTCCGATCCCTTGTGGTCCTTCCACGGCCCGACATCGCCGAAGCGGGTGATGCGGGCGGTGATCAGCCCGGGAAAAAGCGCCGCGATGGCCGTGGCCTCCACCCCCAGCGCCCGGGCCACGGCACCGCCGCTGGCATCGAGCAGTACATCGGCAGAGGCCAGCAGCCGGCGCAGGTCCGCCGCCGCGCAGGGCGAGGCCGGGTCCCACGTCACCGAGCGCTTGGCCCGGTTGTAGTTCCAGAAATGCAGCGAGCGTTCCGGCCCCGGCACATCATCCAGGAAGGGGCCGATATGGCGGGTGGGGGCGCCACCCGGTGCCTCCAGCTTGATGATTTCGGCGCCCAGCCCAGCCAGGGTCAGGCCGACATATTCGCCCGTCTCATCCGCCACCTCGATCACACGCATGCCCGCCAGCATGCCGGGCAGATGAGCGGCCTTGTGGCGCGGCAGCGGGCCCTGGGCCTCGGGGCTGGTCATTCGGTCTTGTCCTTGCAGAGGGGTGGGGCGGTGGTGCCGCGCACCACGAGTTCCAGGGGAAGTTCGGGCAGCGGCCCAACCGGCCGGTCATGCACGCGGGCCAGCAGGTATTCGGCGGCCAGCATGCCGATACCGGGTTTGGGCGTGCGGATGGTGGTGAGCGGCGGGTGGAAATGCGCGGCCATCTCCAGATCCCCCACGCCGATGATGGAGAGGTGGCGTGGCACGCGAATGCCTTGCGCCTGCGCCTCCAGCATCAACCCCATGGCCACAATGTCGTTGTTGGCCAACAGCGCGGTGGGCAGCGGGCCGCGCTGCTGCAACTCACGGAAGGCAGCGCGCACGGCGTCGATCCGGTAGCTGGAATGGACAATCCGTTCGGCTGGCAGCGGCAGCTTGTAACGGCGCAGGGCGGCCCGGATGCCCGCCACGCGCGCCCGCACGCGGTCATTGTAGCCAGTGAGCCCGGCGATGACGCCGATGTCGCGATGCCCCAGGCCCACAAGGTGGTCCACCGCCATCCGAGCCAGTGCGGCATTGTCATAGCCCAGGGTGGGATGGGGGCTGGCCTTGGGAGGCGCCCAGGTTTGCACGAAGGGCACCGAGGAGGCTTCGAGCAGATCGTAAAGCGGCTTGCCGTGGGTGACGCCCACCAGCATCAGCCCGTCCACCCCGCGCTCGATCATGGTCCGGACCTGGCGGTATTCCACCTCCTCATCATAGTCGAAGGTGGCCAGCAGCATGGTGTAGCCATCGGCCGCCAGCCTCTGCTGGAAGCTGCTGATCGCCACCGAGAAGATGGTGTTGGCCAGGGTGGGCACCACAGCGCCCAGCACGCGCGAGCGACGCGAGGCCAGCGCGCGGGCCGCGCCATGCGCCACATAGCCCAGCGTCTTCGTCACCTGCTCGACCTTGGCGCGCAGTTCGAGGCTGACCAGGCTGGGCGTGTTCATCACGCGGGAGACGGTGGCGGCCGAGACGCCGGCCATGCGCGCCACTTCCTCCAGCCGCACCTTCGGGCGCGGTGCCGCGCTCATGGCACCGTGCGAAGATGGCAGGCGACGGCATGGCCGGATGCGTCGGCGAGCAGCGGCGGCTCGGCGTCGCGACAACGCGGCACGGCGATCGGGCAGCGGGTGTGGAAGCGGCAGCCAAGCGGTGGATTGATCGGGCTCGGCACGTCGCCCTTGAGCACCAGGCGTTTGCGACGCAAGCGCGGATGGGCGACAGGCACCGCGGCCAGCAGCGCCTCAGTGTAAGGGTGGCGGGGCGCATCGAACAGCGACCGGCGCGGCGCGATCTCCACGATCTTGCCCAGATACATCACCGCGACGCGGTGGCTGATATGCTCCACCACGCCCAGGTCATGCGCCACGAACAGGTAGCTGAGCTTCAACTCCTCCTGCAGATCCACCATCAGGTTGATCACCTGCGCCTGCACCGAGACATCGAGCGCCGAGACGGGCTCATCGCCGATGATGATGCTGGGGCCGAGTGCGAGGGCACGGGCGATGCCCAGGCGCTGGCGCTGTCCGCCCGAGAATTCATGCGGGTAGTTGCCCCGCTGGTCCGGCCGAAGGCCCACGCGCGCGAACAACGCCGCCACCCGCTCGCGCTGCTCGGCCCGGCTGCCAATGCCGAAGTTGATCAGCGGCTCCTGCACGATGTCGCCCGCCTTCATGCGCGGGTTGAGCGAGGAATAGGGGTCCTGGAAGATCACTTGCATGCGGCGGCGCTTGGCAATCATGGCCGAACGGTCGAGTGTCGTGATATCCTCCCCCTCAAGCACGACGCGGCCGGCGCTGGGCTCCACCAGGCGCAGCACCGCCTTGCCGACGGTGGATTTGCCGCAGCCGCTCTCGCCCACGAGGCCCAGAGTCTCGCCGGGGGCGATGTTGAAGCTCACCCCATCCACCGCCCGCACATGGCCGACGGTACGGCCCAGAAGCCCGCCACGGATGGGGTAGTGCTTGACCAGTCCGGTCACCTCCAAGATGGGCCTCACGCGCGCTCCTCCTGCGCAGCCGTCACCCAGCAGGCCACCGAATGGGTGCCGCCAATGCAGGCGATGGGCGGCACCTCGGCACGGCATTTCGCCATGGCCATGTCGCAGCGCGGCGCGAAGGCGCAGCCGGGGGGGCGGGCATTGAGCGCCGGCACCACGCCCTGGATTTCGTTCAGCCGACCGCGATGGCCCTGCCCGCCCCCCAGATGCGGCATCGCCGCCATCAGGCCGCGTGTATAGGGATGGGTAGGGGCGTCGAAAATCTCCTCGACGCTGCCTTCCTCCACCTTGTGGCCGGCATACATCACCAGCACGCGCTCGGCCATTTCCGCCACCACTCCCAGGTCGTGGGTGATCAGCACCACGGCGGCGCCGGTCTCCTGTTGCAGGTCGCGGATGAGGTCCAGGATCTGCGCCTGGATGGTGACGTCGAGTGCGGTGGTCGGCTCATCGGCCAGCAGCAGGCGGGGTCGGCAGGCCAGCGCCATGGCGATCATGATGCGCTGACGCATGCCCCCCGAAAGCTGGTGCGGGTATTCATGCAGGCGCCGCTCGGGCTCCGGGATGCGGACCTGGCGCATCATGTCCAGCGCGCGGGCCATGCAGGCCTGCCAGGGCAGGCGCTCATGCACCATCACCGTCTCGGCGATCTGCCGGCCGATGGTCAGCACCGGGTTCAGGCTGCTCATCGGCTCCTGGAAGATCATCGAGATAGCGCGGCCACGGATGGCACGCATCTCGGCATCGCTGACCTGCACCAGGTCGCGGTTGTCGAGCAGCACGCGCCCGGCGCCGATGCGGCCATAGGGCCGTGGCAGCAGACGCAGAATAGACAGCGCGGTTAGGCTCTTGCCGCAGCCGGACTCGCCCACGATGCACAGGGTCTGGCCGCGCCGGACAGTGAAGGACAGCCCCTCCACCGCGACAGCCGGCGGGCCGTCGCCGGTGGCGAATTCTGTGCGCAGTCCCTCGACTGCGAGAACGACCTCCTCCATCACAACCGCCGCGCCAGGCGCGGGTCCAGCATGTCGCGCAGCCCATCGCCCAGGATGTTGATGGAGAGCACCATCAGCGCCAGGAACACGCTGGGGAACAGGATGTTCCAAAAGGCGATCTGCACAAACAGCCGCCCCTCGGCGATGATGTTACCCCAGCTCGGCACCTCGGGCGGCGTGCCCACGCCCAGGAAGCTGAGATAGGATTCCACCAGCACGGCCGAGGCCGCGATATAGGTCGCCTGGACGATCAGCGGCGCCAGGGTATTGGGCAGGATGTGTTTCAGCATCAGGCGCGGGAAGCGCGTGCCGATGGCGGTCGCGGCCTCGATATAGACCTGCTCGCGCACCGTCAGCACCACGGCGCGCACCAGGCGCACCACGCGCGGGATCTCGGGGATGGTGATCGCCACGATGACGACGGCGATGCTGGCGCGGGTCAATGACATCAGCGCGATGGCAAGCAGGATGCCGGGAATGGCCATCAGCCCATCCATCACCCGCATCAAGATGGCATCCGCCAGCCGGAAATAGCCGGCGACCACGCCGATCACCAGCCCGACCAGCGTGCTGGCCACCGCTACCGCGATGCCGATCGCCAGCGAGACGCGCCCGCCATGCAGCGTGCGACTGAATAGGTCTCGCCCGAAGGCATCGGTGCCGAACCAGTATTCCGCGCTGGGCGGTTGCAGCCGGTCGACGATGTTCATCTCGAAGGGGTCATGCGTGGTGATCCACGGTGCCGCCAGGGCGGTGGCCACCAGCAGGATCAGCAGCACCGCACCCAGCGTGGGCAGCGGGTAGCGCCGCATCCGCCGCAGCAGGCCGGGCGAGCGGCGCGCGGGCGCGGCCACGCCCAGTGTGGTCGTGCCCATCAGAAGCGGATCCTCGGGTCGAGCAGGGGATAGGCGAGATCAATCACCAGATTGACCAGCACATAGACGGCAGCGATCACCAGGATGACGCCCTGGATGATCGGGTAGTCGCGTTGCAGCACCGCCTCGATCGTCAGCCGGCCGATACCGGGGATGGCAAAGACGCTTTCGGTGACGACCACACCGCCGATCAGCAGCGCGAGCCCGGTGCCGATGGTGGTCACGATGGGCACCGAGGCGCTTTTCAGAGCATGCAAGAGCAGCACCCGCGGCTCACCCAGGCCCTTGGCACGGGCGGTGCGGATGAAATCCTCGTTCAGCGTTTCCAGCATGGTGGCGCGGGTGATGCGGGCCAGAAGCGCGGTATAAACCAGCCCCAGCGTCAACGTCGGCAGCACGAGATGCGAGGCGAAGCGCCAGGGGTCCTCCCAGATGCTGACGAAGCCCTGCACCGGCAGCCATTCCAGCTCCAGCGAAAGCCCGATGACCAGCCCGTAGCCGATGAGGAACACCGGCACCGAGAAGGCCAGGACGGAGAGCGCCATGATGGTCTGGTCCACCCATGAACCGGCGCGCCAGGCGGCCAGCACGCCAGTGGGGATGGCCAGCAGCATGGCGAAGACCATGGTGGTCAGCGCCAGCGCCAAAGTGGGCTCCACACGCTCCAGGATCAGGCCCAGCACCGGGCGGCTGAGGTAGATGGAGTTACCCAGGTCGCCGCCCAGCAATTGCAGCACCCACAGCACGAATTGCTGCAGCAGCGGCCGGTCCAGGCCCAGCTGCTCGCGGATCATGGCGATGTCGTCCAGCGTAGCGCTGTCACCCGCGATGATGGCGGCCGGGTCGCCCGGGCTGAGCCGCAGCATCAGGAAGACCACCACGGCCACCACGCCCAGCACGGGAATGGTGGCGAGGATGCGGCGTGTTACATAGGACCACATGGCGGTTCAGCGCTTCTCGATGTTCCAGTAGACTGGCATGCCGGCGGCGACGATCCCCTGAACATTGGCGCGCACCGCGATCGGTTGGGTGAATTGGCCGAAGGGGATGTAGGGCAGTGATTCCCAGGCGCGGCGGTGGATGCGCTCCAGGATCGGCCGGCGCGCCACGGGGTCGGCCTCACGCGCCCATTCCGCCACCATGGCGTCGAGTTCCATGTCGCAGGCCCAGCCGGGGTTGGCCCGCTCGCAGCGCGAATTGAACCAGGTGTTGGAAACCGGTGCCGCGGTGTCCGGCCCGCCATGGCCGGTGACGAACAGGTGGTAGCCCCCCTGCCCCGGCGGGTTGCGGTTGGCCCGGCGCGACAGCAGCGTGCTCCAATCCATCGCCTGCACATCCACATTGACCCCGGCGCGGCGCAGGCTCTGGATCAGCACCGCGGTGGCGGCGTTGTATTGCGGTCGGTCGGTGGGCTGCATGACGATGATGGGCTCGCCATTGTAGCCCGCCTCACGCAACAATTCCCGGGCACGTTCGACATTGGGCCGCACGAAGGGCTCGCTGCCCACGGCGGTGTCGTTGCCCGAGCCGCATTGGAAGAAGGCGCCGCAGAAATTCATGTACATGCGCGGGTTGCCCACCACCACCCGCATGTAGTCTTCCTGCCGCACCAGGTGGGCGATGGCCTGGCGCGCGCGCGGGTCGTTGAAGGGCGGGAAGAGCTGGTTGGGGCGGATGAGGCCCTGTGTGCCCAGCGCGTCGATATTGACGATGCGGACATTGCGGTTGCGCTCAAGGTTCGCGATGAAGTCGAGCGGCGGGGCCTCGAAATAGTCGATCTCACCGGCGTTCAACGCGGCCAGGGCGGTGTTCTGGTCGGGGATGTAGAGCCATTCGATGCGCTCCATCAGCGGCCGCTTGCCGCCTGCCATGTAGTCGGCCGGCTCGGCGCGCGGCACATAATCGGGGTTGCGGCGATAGACTACGCGGTTGCCCGGCCGCCATTCCTCGCGCACGAAGATGAAGGGGCCGGAGCCGATGGTCTCTGTCACCTGGGTGCCGGGCGGCGTCATCGCGATCCGCTCGGGCATGATGAAGGCGGGGCCAGCGGCCTTGGCCAGGGTTTCGATGACAAGGCCCCAGCGCTCGCGCAGGCGGATTTCGAAGGTGCGGTCGTCTGTGGCCTCGATGGAGCTGGTGACCGAGCCCATGCGCTGGCCCATGGGGTCGCGCGCCATCCAGCGGCGCAGCGAGGCCACGGCGTCCTGCGCCCGCACCGGCGTGCCGTCATGGAAACGCAGGCCCTCGCGCAGCCTGATGCGGTAGAGCAAGCCGTTCTCCAGCACCTCATGCCCCTCGGCCATTTGCGGCTGTGGTTCGAAGCGCGAATTCAGCGCGTAGAGCGTGTCGTAGATCAGATAGCCGTGGCGGTTGGTGATGAAGGCCGTGGTCCAGACCGGATCGAGAATCTGCAGGTTGGCGTGCACCACCACGCGCAGGGTGGTGGCACGGTCCTGCGCCTGGGCGCCGGGGCTGAGCAGCCCCAAGGCCACGGCCGCCATCATGATGAAGCGCTTCATGGTTTTTCCTCCCTTTGCGGCTCCGGCGCTGTCTCGCGCCTTGGCGGGCCGGTCAGTCGCAGATGCGGAATTTCGGCAGCGTAAACTCGTCATCCACCTTCTCGAAGACGACTTCGACGGCGGAACCGATGATGCTTCCCGTGGGCTCCTCGAGCACGGCGCCGACCAAGTTGCTGACCAGCAGCGGCCCCTCCTCCAGGCCGACGAGGCAGACGAGATAGGGCAGTTCGGCACGAAAGCCGTCCCAGTAGGCGCGATGGAATCGCACCCAGGAGAGCAGCTTGCCGCGGCCGGAAACCGGAACCCAGGACTGGTCCTCCGACAGGCAGTTCGGACAGACCGGCGAGGCCGGGAAATGGGTGTGCCCGCAGGCTCCGCAGCGCTGCACCGCCAGGGTGCCGGCGCGCGCATGGTCCCAGAAGCCACGGGACAGGTTGTCGATTTTCGGGCGCGGCCTGGCCGCGATGTCGGTGCTCATCGGATGCCCCCTCAGCCTGGCGTGTAGATGATGGAGCGCGAGCAGGGCGTCGCACCGCAATACTGCACCACCTCGGCGTCCTTCACCTGGCGGGCCTCGCATTCGCCGCGAATCTGGCGCACCGCCTCGATGTTGAGCGCCCAGCCCTGCATGTAGGAATTGGACAGATGGCCACCATCGGTGTTGGTCGGCAGCCTGCCGCCCAGCTTGAGCGTGCCGCCCTCGACGAAGGCGCCGGCCTCGCCCTGCTCGCAGAAGCCCAGGCCTTCCAGGCTGAACAGCACGGTGGGGCTGAAATTGTCGTAGCACATCAGGGCATCGACATCTGACGGGCCGACACCGGCCATGCCATAGGCCTGGGCCGCCACGTCGCGCATTTCGTCATACCAGAAGTTCAGGTCGAAATTGCCGATCGAGCCGGTGGAAAACGCCTCCCGCGCGCCGATGCCCGAGATCATCACCGGCTTCTTCCGCAGGTCGCGCGCGCGCTCTTTCGTCGTCATGATGATGCAGACGGCGCCGTCATTGATCAGGCAGTAATCGAGCAGGCGCAGCGGCTCGGTGATCGGCCGCGCCGCCTCGTGGTCGTCGATGGTGATGGGTTGTTTCATCACCGCCGCCGGGTTCAGGCAGGCGTGGTGGCGAAAGGCTACGGAGACTTCGGCCAGTTGGCGCGTCGTCGTGCCGTAGAGCGCGCGGTGCCGCTGGAACATCATCGCATGCGCCGCGCCCGGGGATGTGAAGCCCCAGGGGTCCCAGACGCCTGGGCTTTCCTCGCCGCCATAATTCACACGGCGCGAGCGCCCGATATTGGCGTAGATCAGCGCGGCGTAGTCGCAGAGCCCGGCCTCCAGGGCCGCTGCCGCCTCGATGATGGCCATGCCGGACATGCGGCCATGGGGCGGCATCTGGATGGTCCAGCGCGGGTTCAGGCCGATGATCTCGCCCATGCGGGCATAATGCGGCACGCGGCACACCAGCAGGCCGTCGATCTTGTCCTTCTCTATCCCGCAGTCTTCCACCGCGTTGCGGAAGGCGCGCGCACCAAGGCCATAGTCGTCCACATCGGGGAAGTTGCCATAGGGCGTGTTGCCCACGCCAACGATCGCGATCCGATCCTTCAGGGCATGGAAGCTATTCACGGATGCGCCCCTCCGCGGACAGAAGGGCTGTCTTTGGGCGCAACTCGCCCTCCGCACGGATGGCCATCTCTTGTTTCCTCACCCTGTCGTCCACTTCGAAGTGGCTCATTCTGACATTCTGCACGCAGCGCGAAAGCGCTTTCATGGAGGAGTGTAAACAGTGTTTCCGTCAGTTGCCTAGGCCCTTCGGCAAGTGGCCAGCATGGCGCCCCCTCCGCGCCTGTCTCTGCCTGCGCTCACCACACCCCAGGTAGGCAATGGGTCGTCGATGCGTCAGCATCCCCCAAAACAACACCGACCGAGGAAGACGCCATGTTCACCCGCCGCACGGCTCTCGCCCTGCCCGCCATCGTGCTGGCCTCCGATGGCTTAGCCCAGCCCGCCTGGCCGAACCGCCCGCTCCGCATGGTCATCCCCTGGCCGCCCGGCCAGTCCACCGACCTGATCGGCCGCCTCATCGCGCAGCATCTCGGAGAGCGGCTCGGGCAAACCGTTGTCCCGGAAAACCGCCCGGGCGCCGGCGGCACGATCGGGGCCGATGCCGTCGCCAAGGCGCCCGGCGATGGCTACACGCTCCTATCCGCATCGGGCGGGCCAATTACCTTCGTCCCCATGGTCCAGCGCACCCCCTATGATCCCGAGCGCGACTTCACGCCGATCATGGGCCTGGGGATCTCACCCTATATCCTCGTCGTGCGCAGCCAGTTTCCGGCCGCGAATGCGCGCGCCTTCGTCGATCTGGTGCGCGCCAATCCCGGCAAATACAGCTTCGCCTCGTCCGGCGTTGGCGGCTCGCAGCATCTAGTGACAGCGGTCTTCAATGCGCGCGCCGAGCTGGACACGCTGCATGTGCCCTTCCAAGGCAGCAGCGCGGCCATGGCCGCCTTGATGAGCGGCACGGTGGATTACGCCATTGAGACACCGGCGGGCGCCTGGGCGCTGGTGCGGCAGGGCGCGCTGCGCGCCCTGGGGCAAAGCCTGCCGCGCACCACCAGCCTGCTCCCCGGCGTCCCGACCTTGGCAGAGGCAGCCGGCTTGCCGGGTTACGGCATTGGCGGCTGGAACGGCATCATGGGCCCGGCCCAGATGCCGGCCCCAATCGTGGAGCGCCTGGTCACCGAACTCACCGCGATCATGGCACTGCCCGCCGTGCGCGAGCGCCTAGAGCAGATTGGGCTGGAACCCGACACGCGCACGCCGGATGCCTTCGCGACACTCCTGCGCGAGCAGCGTGATCTCATTCTGCCGCTGATCCGCCGGCTTGGCATCCGCGCGGAATAGCGATGCGAGGCCGCGCCAAGCTTCTTGATCGGAGAAAGGGTCTTGCCGAAGCAGCGCTTGTCGCGGCCTCCGGCGGGCCCTTAGCTTCCCGCCATCGAATGGGAGGACGCCGTCCATGCACGGCCAAGGAACCAGGGCGCTCGCCAGTCTGGCTGGTAGCCAGCCACGGCGCGGGCTGATCGCGTTGGGTGGGGCGCTGGCCTTGGCCGGCCGGCCCGCGCAAGCCGACCCCACCTGGCCCAGCCGCGCCGTGCGGATCATCGTCCCACTATCCGCCGGCGGCACGCTGGATAGCCTGACCCGCAGCTTTGCCCAGCGCCTCCAGCCCCTCGCCCAGGGCCAGCCCATCGTGGTGGAGAACCGCACGGGGGGCGGGGGCACCATCGGCGGCAACGCGGTCGCGACCGCACGGCCCGACGGCTACACGCTCTTCATGGGCGATATCGGCCCCAATATCGTGGCGGCCGAGGTCCTGCGCAGCGCCCCCTATGATCCGGCCACGGCCTTCACTCCGCTCCTGCATGTGGTCAACGTGCCCTTGGTGCTGGTCGCGCGGCGCAACCTCCCGGCCACGACCCTGCCCGAGGTGCTCGCCCTTGCCCGACAGTCGCCCGAAGGCCTGACCTACGCATCGGCCGGCGTGGGCTCCACCGCTCACCTCACCATGGAGTTGCTGGCCCGCCAGTCCGGCGCGCGCTTCGTGCACGTGCCCTATCGCGGCGGTGGCGAGATGATGTCGGCCATCATGCGCGGCGACGTGGACCTGACCTTGCGGACCGGCGCCTCCGGCTTGGAATCCATCCGCTCGGGCGAATTGCGGGGAATCGCCATCACCACCGCGCGCACCTCTCCCGCCATGCCGGAAATCCCGCCCATCGCCTCCGCCGTCCCGGGCTTTGATGTGGCGATCTGGCACGGGCTGTTCGGTCCAGCGGGCATGCCGCCGGAGCTTACGGCACGCATCAACGCGCTGGGCAATGCCGCGATCGCCACGTCGGAATTCGCCGAGGGCTGGGCACGCCCCCAGGCCGCGGAGGTCGTGGGCGGCTCGGCAGAGGATTTCTCGCGCTTTCTGCGCGGCGAGTTCTCGAAATGGCTTCCCCTGGTGCGCGCCGTAGGAATCCGCAGCGAATGACGAACACCCCCCTCCCCGCCGTTCATCATCTGCTGCCTCGGCCCGAATGGCTGGCCCAGCTTCAGGAAGAGGCGCTGGAGCCTGCCCTGCCGATCATCGACCCGCACCATCACCTCTGGGAGCGGCCAGGAAATATCTACCACCTGTCCGATCTGCTGGCGGATACCCGGAGCGGCCATGACATCCGCGCCACCATCTTCGTGCAATGCAATTCCATGTTCCGCCTGGATGGCCCGGAGCCGTTCCGCTGCCTGGGCGAGACGGAATATGTGAACGGCGCCGCGGCACAATCGGCGAGCGGTCTGTTCGGTCCCATCCGCGCCTGCCAGGCCATCGTGGGCTCCGCCGAGCTGGCGCTGGGCGAGGCCGTCGTCCCTGTCCTGGAAGCACAGATCCGACTGGCGGGGCATCGCTTCCGCGGCATCCGCAACAACACCGCCTGGCATCCCGACCCGGGCGTGCGTACCAACCCGATCAAGCTGCGGCCCCACCTGCTGATGGACGGGATGTTCCGCCAGGGCGTGGCTCGGCTGCGCGAGCATGCGCTGACCCTCGATCTCTGGGTCTACCACACGCAGCTCGACGAGGTTTTCGACCTGGTGAAGAGCTTCCCCGACACCGGCTTCATCCTGGACCATGTCGGCGGACCGATCGGCATGGGCCCCTTCCAGGGACGGCGGGACGAGGTGTTTCCCATCTGGCGCGAGAAGATCCGCGCGCTCGCCCAACTTCCGAACCTCGGGATGAAGCTCGGCGGCCTCGCCATGGAATGCGGGGGATTCGACTATCATCACCGCCCCGTGCCGCCAGGCTCGGCGGAGCTCGCGGCCGCCTGGAAGCCCTACATCGAAACCTGCATCCAGGAATTCGGCCCGACACGCTGCATGTTCGAGAGCAACTTCCCCGTGGACAAGGGCATGTGCAGCTACGGCGTGCTGTGGAACGCGTTCAAGCGTCTCTCCACCGGCTACACGCCGGAAGAAAGGCGGGCATTGTTTAGCGGCACGGCCGCGCGCGTGTATCGCATCCCGGCCCCCGCGACGGCGTCATAGATCCACCGCGCGGTCGCGCGAGGCGAGATGATCCACCAGGAGCCGGGCCGGCTTCGTCATGCTTTCGGGCGGCTGAAAGCAGAGCCGGAGATGTCGCGACGCCCAGGCCTCGCGCAAGGGGCGCGCCACGATGCCATTCGCGCTGCGCGGCCTGGCGAAGGAAGCCGGCAGGATTGAGACGCCATGCCCGGCCTCCACCATCCGTGCGATGGCCTCACTGCCGGCGACCTGCACGCGTGAGCGGATGGTGAGGCCAGCGGCTTCCGCGGCACGATTGAGGATAGTGTTGAGCGAACTGCCAGGCCGGCCCAGCACGAATTCGTAAGGCAGCATGTCGTTCAGGTTCAACGCACGGCTCGTGGCCAGCGGATGCCCGGCCGGCAGCACCGCCACGAGCTTCTCGTTCTTGTAGGGGAGGGTGCGCAGCGCGCCGGCGGAATAAGGCTCGGCGAAGATCGAGAAATCCACCGTGCCTTCCGCCGCCAGCTGCACCGCTTCGCGGCTCAGCGCATCGCGGACCGCGATGGTGATGGAGGGATGGAGCAGGGAGAAGGCGCGCAACTCATCCGGGAGGTAGTTCGCCGCGATAGCCGTGCTCGCCGCGATGGTGACGGTGCCCCGCACACCTTGCGCGAACTCCGCCATCTCGATCTGCATCTGGGCGAGGTTGCGCAGCACGGTATGCGCGTTGCGCAACAGAACGCCGGCCGCAGGCATGGGCTCCAATCCATCGGGTTGCCGGTGGAAGAGCTTGCTGCCCAACTCCGTCTCCAGCGCTGCCAGCCGCTTGCTGACGGCAGAGACGGCGATGTGCTCCCGCTGTGCCGCCTTGCTGATCGAGCCGGTTTCCATCACCGCGACGAAGAGGCGGATCGTCTTGAGGTCCATCACGGCAGGTTCCGGCAAGCGGCCCCCCTTGTCCATGGGCGGCGCCGCTCACGGTTGGATTTCTCCGATGGAGAAAAGCCCTTGGCCCCTTACCATTTGCCCGACCTGGCCAATGGGCCCAACCTTCACCCAACGAATTGGAGGAAATCATTGATGTCGCTCAGCAATCGAAAGCTCAAGATCGCCGTTTTGCCGGGCGATGGCATTGGCCAGGAAATCATCCCCGAGGCAGTGAAGGCGGTGAATGCCGTCGCTGGCCGGCTTTCGGTCGAGATGGGCCAGGGCGAGATCGGCTGGAGCGCGGTGCAATCCGTCGGCGAGGCGCTGCCACAGGCCACGCTGGACCTGATCGAGAATTCCGACGCGATCCTTTTCGGCGCCATCGGTGGACCGGAATACGAGGCCTGGAAGCGCGCCAACCCGCGCGGTTCGCCGTTGCTGCGGCTGCGCCAGGACATGAAGCTCTTCGCCAACTACCGTCCCATCACGCTCTTCCCGGAGCTGGAGAACGCCTCGACCCTGAAGCCCGAGGTGATCCGCGGCCTGGACCTGCTCATCATCCGGGAACTGAATGGCGACATCTACTTTGGCGAGCCGCGCGGCATGGTCTGCGAGGAACCAGGCCAGCGCGAATCCATCAACACCATGCGCTACACCGAAGCGCAGATCCGGCAGGTGGCACACGCGGGCTTCAAGGCCGCGCAGAGGCGCCGCGGGAAGCTTTGCTCCGTGGACAAGGCCAATGTGCTGGAGACCATGGGTCTCTGGCGCGATGTGATGACTGAGGTCGGCGCCGAATATCCCGATGTCGAGCTCTCGCACCTTTTCGTGGACGCCGCCGCGATGGAGCTGATCCGCAGGCCTACGCATTTCGACGTGATCGTCACCGGGAACATGTTCGGTGATATTCTCTCTGACGAGGCGGCGATGCTGACGGGCTCGCTCGGCATGCTGCCTTCCGCCTCGATCGGCGTGGGTTCCAAGGGGCTGTATGAGCCGATCCATGGTTCCGCGCCCGATATCGCAGGCCAGAACCTCGCCAACCCGCTCGCCGCCATTCTCTCGGCCGCGCTGATGCTGCGCTACAGCTTCGACCTGGAGGAAGAGGCGCAGCGCATCGAAGCAGGCGTGCGGCGGGTTCTCGCCGATGGCCTGCGCACCGGCGACATTATGGAGCCGGGCGCCGCGCGCGTTGGCACGCGCGAAATGGGCGAGGCCGTGGCCCAGGCCATCGCGAAGGCGGGGTGACGGAGATGGCACGCCCACTCACGATGTTCGAGAAGATCTGGGCCGCGCATGAGGTGCATCGCGATGAAGATGGCCAGAGCCTCCTCTACGTGGATCGCCACTTCATCCATGACGGCTCGCGCACGCCCTACAAGCAGCTGGCCGATCGTGGCCTCGCCGTGCGGCGGCCGGATCTGACTTTCGCGACGCCCGATCACTACGTCCCCACCACGAGCCGGAACTTTGCCGATGTGGATGGCGAGGATCGGAAGGACATGGTCGCTTCGCTCACGCGGAACACCCAGGCCTCCGGCGTGACCGAATTCGGACTGGGAGATGCCCGCCACGGCATCGTCCATGTCATGGGCCCGGAGCAGGGGCTGAGCTTGCCGGGCATGCTGATTCTCTGCGGCGACAGCCACACCTCCACCCACGGCGCGCTGGGCGCGCTGGCCTTCGGCATCGGTGCTTCCGAGGTGGCGCATGTGCTGGCAACCCAGACGCTATGGCAGCGCAAGCCCAAGACCATGCGCGTGCTGATCGAAGGCGAACTCGGCGCCGGTGTCTCTGGCAAGGATGTGGTGTTGGCGCTGATCGCGCAGATCGGCGTGAATGGCGCCACCGGCCATGCGATCGAATATGCCGGCTCGACGATGGAGACGTTGTCCGTCGAGGGCCGCCTGACCATCTGCAACATGTCCATCGAGGCCGGCGCGCGCGCCGGTATGGTCGCGCCGGATCAGGCCACCTTCGCCTATCTGAAGGACAAGCCCCATGCGCCCAAGGGCAAGGCCTGGGAGGAGGCGGTGGCGCGCTGGCGTGACCTCCCGACCGACCCCGGCGCCATCTTCGACCGCGAGGTGTTTCTCGACGCCAGCGCGATCGAACCCATGATGACCTGGGGCAACCGGCCCTCCGAGGCGCTGCCGGTGACGGCGGCAATCCCGGATGTGGCGATGGTGGAGGACCCGGCCCAGCGCCGCGTGCTACAGGCCGCACTCGACTATATGGGCCTGAAGCCCGGCATGCGGCTGGCCGAGGTGCCGGTGGATTACGTCTTCATCGGCTCCTGCACCAATGGCCGCATCGAGGATTTCCGTGCGGCCGCCGAAATCCTCAAGGGCCGTCGGGTGGCGCCTGGCGTCACGGCCATCGCCGTGCCCGGCTCGGGCCTCGTGCGTCTCCAGGCAGAGGCGGAGGGGCTGGACCGCATCTTCATCGCAGCAGGCTTCGAGTGGCGCTATTCCGGTTGCTCCATGTGCCTGGCCGTGAACGGCGACATGGTGCCGCCCGGGAAGCGCAGCGCTTCCACCTCAAACCGCAACTTCGTGGGGCGACAGGGGCCGGAGGCGCGGACGCACCTCGTCAGCCCGGCCACCGCGGCGGCCACCGCCATTGCCGGCCGCTTCGCCGATCACCGTGCGCTGGGAGTCTGAAGTGGCAAAGTTCGAAACCCTGGTCGCGACCGCAGCCCCGCTCGATCAGCGTGACGTCAACACCGACGCCGTCATCCCCGGCCGCTTCCTGCGCCGCAAGCGCGAGGATGGCTTCGGCGAATGCCTGTTCCGTGACCTGCGCTTCCATGCCGATGGCACGGAGAACGAGAATTTTGTGCTTAACCAGCCCGCCTTCCGGGAGGCGAAGGTGATCGTCGCCAACGAGAATTTCGGCTGCGGATCGTCGCGCGAGTCCGCTGTCTTCGCGCTATACGACTACGGCATTCGCTGCATCATCGCGCCGAGCTTCGGCGACATCTTTCACAACAACTGCTTCAAGAACGGCCTGCTGCCCATCGTACTGCCGGAAACGGAAGTCTCGGAGTTGCGGGCCCAGGCTGGCACCATGCAGGGCACCCCCTTCGCAATTGACCTCCAGGCGCAGACCGTGACCGGTGTCGATGGCGTGGCCCGGCGCTTCGAGATCGATCCCTTCCGCAAGCGACTCCTGCTCGCGGGCGTCGACGAAATCGACTTCACACTAGGCCATATGGACAAGATCGCGGCCTTCGAAGCCGCGCGCTGACCGCTCAACCGAGGGAGGACGTTCCATGAACACAAGGCTTTCGCGGCGTTCCGCGCTACTCGGATTCGGTGCGGCGCTCGCGGCGCCTACGCTTCGAGCGCAGGAGCATTATCCGAGCCGCGCGGTGCGGCTGGTCGTGAATTTTGGCGCGGGTGGCGCGGCCGACACGGTGGCACGACTGATCCAACCCAGAATGTCGACGGCACTGGGCCAGCCCCTCATCATCGAGAACCGGACGGGAGCGGGAGGCACCATCGGCGCTGTCTCCGTCGCGCGGTCCGAGCCGGACGGCTACACGCTGATGTTCGACAGCCCGAACCATCTCATCAATCCGCTGCTGCAGCCCAGTATCCCGATCAACTACGAAACCAGCTTCAGCTACATCTCAGGCGTCACGATCCAGCCCTGGGTCTGGATCATTTCCACTCGCTATGCCGCACGTGATCTTCAGGCTTTCATCGCGGAGGCGCGCCGGCGCGGCGGCACGGTCATCTTCGGCTCATCCGGGATCGGCAGCGCCGGCCATCTCTCGGGCGAGTTGCTGGGCCAGCGCAGCGGCCTGCCCATGGAGCACGTCCCCTATCGCAGCGGCGCCGAGGCAGGGACGGATGTGGCGGCCGGAAATCTCGATGTCGCCTGCATCACGGTGTCCTCCGCCTTGCCTGCGGTCAGTGCCGGCAAGGCGCGTTACATCGCCAGCACAGGCGCGCGACGTTCCGTCGCCCTGCCGGAATTGCCAAGCTTCGCTGAGAGCGGCTTCCCGGGCTTTGACGTGACCAGCTGGGTGGGACTCTTCGGACCGGCAGGCCTGCCGGGCGAAGTCGTCGTGAAGGCCAATGCCGCCATCGGCACAGCGCTGTGTGACGATGCGGTGCGTTCGCGCCTCATGGCGGCGGGCTTCGAGCCTGACCCGACAACACCCGCCGAATTCGCCGCCAAGGTTGCAAGTGAGCGCATCTCACTGACGGAGTCGGTGCGGATGTGGCAGCAAAGCGTGGCTGCGAGGGGTACGCAGCGCTGAGGCTGTCGATCGGCGGGCGCCAAGACATCCTGACGGGTCGGAGCAGCGCATCGGATGCCCCCGTCATGGACGTGGCGATGGCAGCTCCGAAGTGTTGACAGGCCCAGGATGGGCTAACAGGGTTTGCCGGTTGGACGCATCACCCAAGCAGGTGCCGCGCCGCAGGAGGATTTCGCCATGCCAGGCCATGTCATCAGCCGGCGCACGTCGCTTGCCATCGGGCTGATTGGTGCCGCGCCCGCCGCCGCGCAGCCGCGCTGGCCGACGCGACCCGTACGCCTGATCGTGCCCTTCGGCGCGGCCGGCCCCTCCGACATTTGCGCGCGCGTGCTGGCCGAGCGGCTGACCATCGTCTGGGCCCAGCCGGTGGTGGTGGAGAACCGCCCCGGCGCGGGCGGCAATATCGGCGCCGATCTGGTCGCCAAGTCACCGCCCGACGGCCATACGCTGCTGGTCGCCGCCTTGTCCCTCGTCACCGCCCCCTTCCTGGTGCCACGGCTGAGCTTCGATCCGCTGCGCGACTTCGCGCCGGTGGTCGAGGTCTTCGACTATCCGATGGTCATCGCCGTCCATCCCTCCGTCCCCGCGCGCAACCTGGCCGAGCTGATCGCACATGCCCGCGCCAGGCCGGGCGAGGTGACCTATAGTTCCTCCGGCGTCGGCAATACGGGCCATCTGGCGCCGGCGCTGCTGGCCTACCGCGCGGGCGTGGAGATGACGCATGTCCCCTTCCCCGGCGCGGCCCAGGCACAGACCGCGCTGGTCGCCGGCCAGGTGACCATGGCCTTCAACAATCCCTTGCAGACCATGCCGGGGATCCAGGCCGGGCAATACCGGGCGATCGGCGTGACCGGCGACACGCGCTGGCGCGACCTGCCGGAGGTGCCGACCGTCGCGGAGCAGGGATTTCCCGGCTTCCGCGCCAGCTCCTGGATGGGCTTCCTGGCCCCCGCGGCGACGCCCGAAGGCATCCTCGCGCAGATCGAGCGGGACACGCGCGCGGCGGTCGCTACACCAGAGGTCACCGCGCGCCTGCTCTCGGCCGGATTCGAGATCCGCAACCGCGGGCGCGCCGATTTCCGCCGCCAGATGGAGGCGGACAGCACGCTCTGGGGCGGCTTCATCCGCGATGCCGGCATTCGGATGGAGTAACCCGTGGCAATAACCGCCTCAGGCGTCGAGGCTCCAGCGGCCACGCTCCACCGTGGAGAAGAAGCTCTGCATCTCGCGGTTGAAGGCGCCAGGTTCCTCCAGATTGATCGCGTGGCCGGTGCGCGGCTGCATCCAGAGCCCGCAATTCGGGATTGTGCGCTTGAGGAAGCAGTTCGGCTCGATGCAGGGCCAATCCTCGTCGCCGAGGGCCAGCAGGGTCGGCACCATCATGGTCTTGAGCTCGGCCTCCCAGGCGTAAACCGGGTCGCGCGCGCCCTGGTAGTATTGCTGCGTCAGCGCCGAGCCCTCGGGGGAATGCTCGCGCAGATGCTGCACGAATTCGTCCCAGCCGCGCGGGTCCTTCTTCTTCAGCTGCACCCGCGTCGGGCTATGGCCGGATTCCAGCGCCAGCTCGTGCCAGCCCTGGCTCCGGATCGCATCCGCCCGCACCACCTGCGCTGCGCGCCAAGCATCGAGCTCGGCCAGGTTGGAGCCGGTGCCGACGCCCGCCACCACCAGCGCCGTCGCCATCTGCGGGAAGCGGATGCCGAAGAGCAGCGTCGCGAAAGCGCCCATGGAGAGGCCCACAACATGCGCCTTCGGGATATCCAGATGACGCATCACCGCCGCGATGTCGGCCGCCGCGAATTCCTGGCCATAGAGCCTGGGGTCGCTCGGCACGTCGGAGGGCGTGTATCCGCGCGCATCGAAGGTAATGCAGCGATACTCACGCGAGAAGTAGCGGACCTGCTGCTCCCATTCGCGGTGGTCCGATCCATATTCATGGACGAAGACGATGGGGTGGCCCTTGCCCGTCTCCTCGTAGTGAAGGCGGGCGCCTTCGGCTTGTGCGTAGGGCATGTCGGTTTCCTCGTTCAGTTCAGCGGCACCTGGGCCGCGCGGATGACGTCCGCGTAGCGGGCGCCTTCTTCCGCCACCATCGTGGCGAATTGCTCGGATGTGCTGGTGATGACGCGGAGGGTCGAAGCAGCGGCGATTCCGCTGCAAGGCCCCTGCTTGCCATCATCTGCTTCCTCCGTTGTTTCGAGAGTGGCAGGCGCATTCCCGATTGCCAACATGCCCTCCACGCCGTCGCGGCGATCGCGGTCATCGGGGGAGCCGCAGGGCAGCGGAACGGCGTGCCCGGTTTGCACGCAAGCGGCGTTGGGGGTCATCATCACCCGCAACACCTCCGGCCCTGCGGCTGATCACAAGGGTGAGAGCCAAGGCCCCTGTCGAAGCCAGAATGAGAGCAAGGAAACGCCGCATGTCAGTCGTTGAAACAGAGCGCCACGGCCAGGTCCTGGTGGTGCGGATGAACCGCCCCGAGCGGCTGAATGCGCTCAACCACGAGCTGCGCGTCGAACTCGCCCGGACCTGGACCGAGTTCCGCCAGGATGACGGGCTAGAGGTCGCGATCCTCACCGGCACAGGCCGCGCTTTCTGCGCCGGGGAGGACATGAAGGAATCCCTGGCCGAGAAGAATCCCGGCGGGCGCCGTGCACCGATGGTGGATCCCTTCAATGCGGGCGCGCTGGAGAAGCCCGTCATCGCAGCCGTCAATGGCTTCGCCATGGGAGGCGGCTTCATGATGGTGGAGCGGACGGATCTCCGCGTAGCGGCCAGCACCGCCATCTTCGAGGTCTCGGAGGCGAAGCGCTGGCTGCTCGGCGGCTACAACCATGGGCATATGGCGAATCTCGCTTTTCCGCTCGCCATGGAAATGGCGCTGGGCTTCCGCTTCACGGCCGAGCGCTTCCATCAGATCGGCTTCCTCAACCGCGTCGTCGAACCAGAGCAGGTGATGGAGGAGGCGCTGGGGATGGCGCGCCACCTGCTGACGCTGCCACCGGCCGCGCGCGTGAACACCGTGCACATGATGCGCCGCATGCGGCCCATGCCGACGCCCGCGCAGCAGAAGCTCGCCGCCGCCCTGCACGAGCATGGCGCGAAGAGCGACCTGATCGAGAGCCGCGCCGCCTTCGCCGAAAAGCGGGCGCCGAATTTCAAGGGCTGGGATGATCCGCAGGATCGCTATCGCCTGCCGGAAATGGACTGAGCCCGGGCGGCACTGCAGAAGAAGAATAGTTTGGAGGACGCATGTTCAGAAGATCCATGATGCTCGGCGCGCCGCTGGCGCTTGCCACGCCGGCGTTTGCGCAATCCGGCGCGCAGATGCGCCTCGTGGTGGCCAACTCCCCGGGTGGCGGCACGGACCAGATCGCGCGGCTGCTGGCGCCGCAGATGCAAAGCCGCCTGGGCGCCAGCGCCGTCGTCGTTGAAAATCGCAGCGGGGCCTCGGGCGTGATCGGGGCCGACCTCGTCGCGAAGTCACGGCCCGATGGGAACACGCTGCTGGTGACCGCCGCGATCTTCGCCATCACCGGCACCATGCCGACCCTCCCCTATGACATCCGGCGCGATTTCGCGCCGGTCTCGCTGCTGGCCATGCTGCCGACGCTGCTCGTCGTCTCGCCCAACTTCCCCGCGCGGACCTTCGAGGAATTCGTGGCCTATGCGCGTGCCCGCCCCGGCCGCGTCACCTATGCCTCGCTGGGGGCCGCCAGCACGCAGACCCTGGCGGGCGGGCTGATGAAGCTCCGCCTGGGCATCGAGCTCACCAACGTGCCCTATCGCGAAGCAGGGCCACAAATGACGGAGCTGATGTCGGGCCAGGTGGATGCCTCCTTCAACAACATCGTGACCACGCTTTCGGCGGTGCAATCCGGCCGCCTGCGGGCCTTGGCGGTCGCGCTGGACGAAAGATGGGCGGCGCTGCCCGACGTGCCGACCTTCCGCGAACTCGGGATGCCGGAATTGCAGGCCTCAAGCTGGGTCGCGATGCTGGCGCCGGCCGGCACGCCAGCGCCGCTCGTGGCGCGGACCGCCTCGGTGGTGCGGGAGGCGCTGGCCCTTCCCGAATTGCGGGCCCGCATCATCGAAAGCGGCGGCCTGCCCGTCGGCAGCAGCCCCGAGGAGATGGGGCGCTTCCTCAACTCCGAGGTCGAAAGCTGGGGAGAGGTGATCCGCACCACCGGCATCAAGCTGGAATAGCGGCAAGAGGGGACAGGCCGGCGCACCGCCTCACCGATTGCGCGGCCGACATCCACCACAATTGCCGGCGGCGTGCCGGCGGGCAGGAACATGCCCTGCCAGATCTGCGGGTCGAAGCTGGTCAGTTCCTGCTTGGTCAGAGTGGGCAAGCCGGGCGGGTCCGGGGAGCGGCGCGGGGCTGACCTCCCCGAGCGAAAGCCTGGCGGCGCAGCGGCGCCAATGCGGCGCTGATCCGGCTGGACAATGCGCTGACCGCGACCTTCGACGCCAATGTGGCGGCGGGGAGTATCACCGTCACCACGGAAAAGATGCAGCAGGCCGTGCTGATCCGCGCGATCAATGCGACCATCGCGGGGCGGACAGTCACGCTGCCGGGCGTGGCGCAGGTCATCCTGCTGCACAACAACGCAGCGAACACCCGGAGCGTGGATTTCGTTCGCAGCACCACCACGCTCACGCTGACCGTGGGGCAGACGGTGATTGCGCGGCTGGATGGCACGGCCAATGGGCTGGTGTCGCTGCTGCGGGGGACGGGGTGATGACAGCATTGGTGTGATTAGGCGCCAAATCGGCCTCCTCCCGACGACGCCAGCAACTCTCTGATTATATTACTTATTTTGGCCAATGAGTGGGGTCCCGATCGGCGCCGCTCAGGACCCCACCGTCACGAGGCTTTCTTCCATGTTATCAGGGCAGTAGTCCCAATGCCGACGGGGAACCGGTTCGGCGCCTTTTCTCAGTGGCAAGCACTTGGTCCGGGATGACCTGCTCGCAGCCCCCGATTCCAGCCAAGTCTCTTATGCCGCGCTCGGTGCCTTGTATACCGAACCCCTGCCACCGAACGATCCGCTTTGGCGGCATCCCAGGGTGACGGTCATGCCGCATGTCGCGCGGCGGCCGACCGTGCGGCAACTCGGCACCGAGATCGCGGCAAAGATCAAAAGCATCGAGGCTGGCGGCAACCTCTTGCAGGCGGTCGACCGAACCTTCGGGTATTGAGGAATGCTGTGCGCAAATCGGCCTGACGCAGTTCCGTCAGGCCGAAAATCGTCAGCGTCAGTCAGCCTCAGGCGGGCCTTACTCGCCCCATCTCCAGCTGCCAGCCCGCCGCCGTCAGCGGGAAGGCCGCAAGGCTGTTGCGCACCGCGATCTGGTAGTTCGGCTGGAACAGGATGAAGTGATGCGCCGCATCCACCACGCCGCGCTGCCACTCGACCCAGAGCGCCGCCGCGCGCTCGAGATCCTGTTCCTCCGAGGCGCGCTGCACCAGGGCCGGCATCTCCGGCGGTACGGTCCAGTGCACGCGCCGCGCCACGCGCTCCACCACGGCCGAGGCCCAGAGGTCATTCGACACCGCGGGTGGGTTCCAGAAGGTGAGAACGCCGCCAGCCGCGCGGCCCTGGGTGAACATGGTGCGCAGATTCACCTGGTCCATCGGGTTCAGCCGCACCCGGATGCCCACGCGCGCCAGATCCGATTGCAGCTTCTGCGCGAGCACCTGATAGGTGATGCCGGCCACGGCCGCATTGCCATAGGCGATTTCCATCTCGAAGCCCTGCGGCAGGCCGGCCGCATTCAGCATGGCCCGCGCGCGGTCGAGATCCTGGTTGAAGCCCACCTGGCGCGCGATGGCCTCGGTGCTGCCATTCACGCCGATCGGCAGGAAATGCGCCGGGCGCTGCGCCGAACCGCCGAGCATGCTGCCGAGGATGCTGTCGTAATCAATCGCATAGCCGATGGCGTGGCGCGCTTCCTTCTTCGCGAGCGCCGGGTTGGCGGCGGGGTTCTCCGTCACCGCCATATAGACGAAATCGAGGCTCGGCATGCGCTCGACGCGCACGGCGGGTTCGGCGCGCAGCGTCGCGACCTGCTCAGGGATCAGGTTGAAGGCCGCCTGCACATCGCCGCGCCGCACCGCCAGCAATTGCGCGGCGGAGTCGGAGAGGTGGCGGATCACCACCCGCTCGAAGGGCGAGGGGCCGCCCCAGTAATGCGGGTTGCGCTGCAGCAGGATCTGGTTGTTGCGCTCCCACCGCACCAGCCGGAAGGGGCCGGTGCCGGCGGAATTGCCGTTCAGCCACTCCGTCGCGCGGTCGGCCTCGCGCGCGTTGGCCGCGTCCACCCCACCCTGCGCCGCGACCACCGCCTTCTCCATGACGGAGCAGCCGGGATTGGCGAGGATGGGCAGAATCGGCGCATTGGGCGCGTTCATGATGAAATCGACCGTGCGCGCATCCACGATCTCCACGCGGTCCACGGCCTTGATGTATTGCTGCGTCTGCTCGCGCATGTTGATCAGCCGGTCGAAAGAGAATTTCACATCCTCGGCCGTCATCACATTGCCGGTGGAGAATCTCACCCCTTCCCGCAGCGTGAAGCGCCAGCCGCGGCCATCGGGCGTGCGGGCCCAGGCGGTGGCGAGGGAGGGCTTCACATTCACGTAATCGCCGGGGTCCAGCGTCAGCAGGCTGTCATAGACGGCCGAGAGCGTCATGGGCGGCGTGTATTGCGCCTGGCGCACGGGATCGAGCGTGATGGTGTCGCTGATGTCGATGCCGATCACCAGCACGCTGGAGCGCGCCTGCGCGCGCGCCGTCGCGGGAATGGCGGCGGCCGAGATGCCGAGAATCTGCGCAAGCTGGCGCCGGCCGAGCGAAGTGGTGGTCATGCTGATCATCCTCCCTGGTGGACCCTTGTGTCGGATCGTTCCAACCGCCAGCCTAGGACGCATCGGCGGGGGGATGGAAGGGCCAGATCATGGCACTCGGAATCGGCATCATCGGGCTCGGCATGGCGGTCACGCCGCATATGCTCGCCCTGCGCGAATTGGCGGCGAGCGGCCGCGCCCGCATCATCGGCGGCCATGCCCCCTCGCCCGACCGCCGCACCGCCTTCGCGGCGCGCTGGGGGGTGCCGGTCTTCGAGAGCAGCGCCGCCTTGCTGGCCGCGCCCAGCCTCGATCTCGTGCTGATCCTGGCCCCGCCCGGACTGCACCTGCCCCTGGCCGAGGAAGCGCTGGCAGCGGGCAAGCACATCATCGTGGAAAAGCCGCTTGAGCTGACCGTCGCCCGTAGCGAAGCCCTGGTCGCGGCCGCGCAAAGGGCCGGAAAGCGCGCCGCCATCTGCTTCCAGCATCGCTTCCGCCCGGCCTCGCTCGCCCTCGCCGCGCGTCTGCGCTCGGGCGAGCTGGGACAGCCCCTCTCCGCCTCGGCCAGCATCCGCTGGTGGCGCGATGCGAATTACTTCGCCCAGCCCGGCCGCGGCACCATGGCGCGCGATGGCGGCGGCGTGCTGCTGACCCAGGCGATCCACACCATGGACCTGCTGCTGCATCTGATGGGCCCGGTGCGCGATGTCGCAGGCTTCGCCATGACCTCCCCCCTGCGCCGCATTGACACGGAAGACGTCGCCACCGCCGCCCTCCGCTTCGAGAATGGCGCCATCGGTGTGATCGACGCCACCAGCGTCGCCCGCCCCGGCTTCCCCGAGCGCATCGAGATCGCCGGCAGCCGGGCCAGCGCAGTCCTGCTGGGCGATCGCCTGGAATGGCACGCGGCCGATGCGCCCCCCGTGATCCTGGACACCGGAACCGGCGGCGGCGGCGGCGCCGACCCCATGGCCTTCGACCACGGCCCGCATCGCGCCCTGATCGTGGAAATGCTGGACGCCATCGCCGAGGACCGCGCCCCCATGCACGACGCCGCGAGCGGGCTGCATGTGCAGCGGCTGATCGAATCCTGGCTCGCCGATGCAAGGAGACGCGCATGAGCATCACCGGTTCCACCCGGCTTTACGCGATCGTCGGCGATCCCGTGGCGCCGCTGCGCTCGCCGGCGCTGTTCAACGCCGCCTTCGCCCGGCAGGGGCGTGACGCCGCCTTCATCGCCTTCCAGATCGGCGATGGGGATCTCGCCGCCGCCTGGCCCGGGCTGCGGGCCATGCGCAACCTCGATGGCCTCGTCATCACCATGCCGCACAAGGAGGCGGTGATCCCGCTGCTGGCGCGGCTCGGGCCGACGGCGCAACTCACCGGCACGGTGAACACCATCCGCCGCGACGCCGCCGGCGATTTCGAAGGCGACATGTTCGACGGCGAGGGCTTCCGCGATGGTCTCGAACGCGCGGGCCATGCGCTGCCGGGCAAGCGCATCCTGCAAATCGGCTGCGGCGCCGCAGGGCGAGCCATCGCCTGCGCCCTCGCCCGCGCCGGGGCCGCCGAGCTCACGCTGCATGACGCGACCCCAGGCCGCGCCGAGGCGCTGGCCGGCCTGCTGGCCCGGCACTTCCCCGCCACGCGCGCGCAGCCAGGCACGCCTGATCCGCGCGGGCAGGACATCCTGGTGAACGCAACGCCCATGGGCCTCGGCGCCGATGATCCGCTGCCGCTCGATGTGACGCGGCTCGACGCCGCGCAGCTGGTGGCCGATGTGATCCCCAACCCCGAGGTCACGCCGCTGATCGCCGCCGCCCGCGCGCTGGGCTGCCCGACGACGACGGGGCGCGACATGCATGAGGGGCAGGCGCGGCTGGCGGCGGCTTATTTGGGGATCGGCTTGGGCTGAAAGAGCCTCCGGCGGCTGGGGCCATTGGCCCCAGACCCCATTCCTTGGCGAGGATTCCGTGAAGTCACCCTTGTGTCGTGAAATGATTGGGGTCTGGGGCCAATGGCCCCAGTCGCCGGAGGCCCTTCAAGCTGCATCAATCCGCCGATGCACCATCAGGTCGTTTTCCCCGGCCTGCACCACCTCGCCCCGCTGATTGCTCAGCACCAAATCCAGCGTGACGATCCCGCGATCCGCATGGCGCGTCGCGCGCTTGGAAACAACCCGGATGCGCGCGCTGATGCGATCCCCCACCAGGATCGCGCCAGTGAAGCGCCAGCGCCAACCCAGCGAGACAATGGCCGCGAGCCGCACGGAGGAGCGGTTCTTCAACCCATCCGCCAGGGCCAGCCCCAAAATCCCATGCGCAACACGCCCAGGATAGCCCAGCGCACGCGCGTAATCATCATCCACATGGATCTCGTAGAAATCACCGGAAAGCTCGGCAAAGGCCATGATCTGGCCCTCGGTCACGGTGATGCCGGGCGTCTCCCATTCCAGCCCCTCCGCGATCTCCTCGAAGCGCAGCCTGCCGTCAGAGGCGATGGACATGCAGACCCCCGTCGATGTGGAAGGAATCCCCCGTGCTGAACGGCAGCCCGCCCGAGGCAAGCAACGCCACCGCGCGCCCGACATCCTCGGCCTCGCCCCAGCGGCGGATGGGCGAGAGCCCGGCCTCGATCCGCGCGCTGTAGCGCGCGGCCACAGGCGCCGTCATGTCGGTGCGGATCACGCCGGGGCGGATGTCATGCACGGCGATCCCCTCCTCGGCGAAGCGCAGGGCGAAGATCTTCGCGAGCATCGAGGTCGCGGCCTTGGAGGCCGTGTATTCCGCCCGATCCTCCGAGGCCATGGCCGCATTGGCCGATGAGATGAAGGTGATGCTCCGCGCACCACGCTGCGGCGACCCCTCCCCCACCATGCGCCGCGCCACGGCCTGGGCCAGGAAAAACGCGCCGCGCGTGTTGATGTTGAAGCAGCGATCCCAGGATTCCGGCGTTACTTCCAGCAGGTCACCGCGCTGCATGGCGCCCACACCGGCATTGGAAACCAGGCATTCCAACCCGCCAAACGCGGCCCAGGCCGCGGCCACCAGCGGCGCATGCGCCTCCAGCGCCGCCACATCGGCGCGATGGAAGGCGAAGGCCCCGCCCGCCGCGCGCACAGCCGCTTCCGTCTCGGCGGCGCCCTCCTCCGCGATGTCGCTGCCCACGACATCGAAGCCCACACTGGCCAGGGCCACGCAAACCGCGCGGCCAATGCCACGCCTGGCGCCCGTCACCAGCGCCGCCGGACGCGCGCTCATGCGAGCAGCGCCCGCGCCATGATCATCCGTTGCACCTGGTTCGTCCCCTCATAGATTTGTGTAATCTTGGCATCGCGATACAGCCGCTCCACCCGCACGCCACGGATATAGCCGGAGCCGCCGTGGATCTGCACCGCATCCGCCGTGCGCGTGACGGCGGCGTCCGAGGCGAAGCACTTGGCCATGCTGGCGGCGAGCGTCGCGGAAGCGCCGGAATCCATCAGCCGCGCGGCCTCGCGCACCATCAGCCGGGCCGCATGCGCATCCTTCGCCATATCGGCGATCATCCACTGCACCGCCTGGAAATCGGCGATGGGCTTGCCGAACTGCACGCGCTGCTTCGCATAGGAAATGCTCTCCTCCAGCCCGGCCTGGAGGATGCCCAGCGCCAGCGCACCAATGCCGACGCGCCCCTTGTCGAGCACCGACATCATCATGTGAAAGCCGCGCCCCTCGGGACCAAGCCGCGCCTCCTCGGCGAGGCGCACATCCTCGAAGGTGAGGCCGCCGACGGGCGAGGCGCATTGCCCCATCTTGTGCTCGCGCCGCCCGCGCGTGACGCCGGGCGCATGCAGATCCACCAGGAAGATGGACATGCCGCGATGCCCGGCGGCGGGGTCGGTGCGGGCCAGCACGGCGGCGAAATCCGCGACGGGCGCATTGTGGATCCAGAGCTTGGCGCCGTTCAGCACCCAACCCGCGCCCTCGCGCCGCGCCGTGCTGCGCAGCCCCGCGAGGTCAGAGCCCGCATCCGCCTCGGTCAACGCATAGGCGCAGCGGAGTTCCGCGCGCAGCAGGGGGCGCAGATACTGCGCCTGCTGGGCAGGCGTGCCGTGCTCGGTCAGCAACGTGCCGAGCAACTCCACCAACCCCACCTGGTCCGCCACCGAGGCATAGCCGCGGCCCAGCTCCTCCATCACCAGCGCATAGGCCAGCGCATCCGCCCCCGCCCCGCCCAGCGCCTCCGGCACGGTGATGCCGAAGAGCCCCGCCTCCGCCAGCTTGCGATAGAGCTCGGCCGGGTATTCCTCGGACTCGTCGAGGGCCGCCGCGATGGGCGCGACCTCCGCCTCCGCGAAGCGCCGGGCGGCGTCGCGCAGGGCCAGATGGGTGTCGGAAAGGCCATGATCGGCCAGGATATCCATGCTCAGGCGCTCCCGCAGGACGAACGAATGACGAGTTCCGGCGGCAGGATCACGCGCCGCGTGGGTGCATCGGGATGCGCGATGCGCTCCAGCAGCAGGCTTGCGGCGGCGGCGCCGATCTCGGCGGGATGCGCGCGCACCGTGGTCAGCGGCGGCACCCAATGGGCAGCGGCGCGGATGTCGTCGAAGCCGGTCACCGCCACATCGCGCCCCGGCACGCGGCCGGCGCGCGCCAGGCCCAGCATGGCGCCGAAGGCCACGGAATCATTGAAGCAGACCAGCGCGGTAGGGCCGCCCCGCGCCAGGCCCGAGGCGATGGCCGAGGCCGCGCCGATCTCCGACAGGCAGGGCAGGAGTTGCGGAGTCAGCCCCGCCGCGCGCATGGCAAACAGGTAGCCCGCGCGGCGCCGCAGCGAACTGGAACTGACCGCCGCCCCACCCAGGAAGGCGATGCGCTTGTGGCCGAGCCCGATCAGATGCCGGGTGGCGAGAAGGATACCGCCGCGATCATCCGCCCCGGCATGGCTGCCCCGCCGGAAGCCGCGCACCATCGTCACCCAGGGCATGCCCCAGCGATCCAGCTCATCCAGCAGCGCGGGCCTGGTGCCGGCGGCGGGCACGAGGATCACGCCATCGGCGCGCTGCTCGCGAAAGCGCTCCAGCATGGCGCGCTGGCGCAAGGGCGATTCATCCGTATTCGCCAGGAAGGCGGCCATGCCCGCCCCCTCCAGCGCGGCCTGCACGCCGGCCGTCAGCTCGGCATAGAAGGGATTGGTGATCTCACAGACCAGCAGGCCCACGGTGTTGGAGCGCCCGCTGCGCAGCCGGGCCGCCAGGCGGTCATAGACATAGCCGAGGAGGTCGGCGGCCTCCCGCACCTTGAGGATCGTGGCCTCGCGCAGGCGGGGCGAGCCGCGCAGCGCCATGGCCGCCGTGGAACGGGCCACGCCGGCGGCCTGAGCGACATCCTCGATGCGGGTTTTCTTGGCGGATGCTGGCATGATTTGGATCGATCCAACGATGAGCCCCCCAGGGGGCGCCCGTCAAACCTTATCGTCGACAATCCATCGGGCCAGTCCTTCGACGGCCACCATCAGCTCCGGCCTGCCACGCGGTGCTGGCCGAGCTCGACATGGCGATGGAGATGGAGCGGATCGCCCTCACCGACAATGACTTCTTCTCGCGCAAGCTGTGTCCGAAACTGGCTTTCGACCCGGGCATCATCCTCAAGGCGTCGCAGCAGGCGATGATGCGCCGGTCGCCAAGTGCGGCTGAACCCAGGCGAGGATATGCGTGCCCACGAGGCAGGTCTCGCCATCCTGGTTGGTGACGCTGAGCCTGGCGCGGGTCCGCGACCGCGCGGCGTCCACCTCCTCGATCACATAGCGCGCCGTGAGCGTCTCGCCGGCGAAGACCGGCCGCGTGAAGCGGATGCGGTCATAGCCCGCCGAGACCGGGGTGCCCGTCGCACCCCGCGCGACGGAGCGGCGCGACATCAGGCTCGCGGTGGTGGAGAGCAGCCCCATCACCAGCGCCCCATGGGCGATGATCCGGCCAAAGGCGGTGCCGGCGGCGAATTCCGCATCGGTGTGCACGGGGTCGTCATCGCCGCTGATGGCGCAGAAGGCAGCGATATCCTCGGCCGTCAGGATGCGCGTGTACTCGGTGGCATCGCCAGGCTCCAGGAAGCAGGGCGGCGTCATGCGAAGCGCGCCTCGGCCGCGCGCGGGGCGCGGGGCGGCAGCGTTGCCGCCAACCCCATCGCGCCATCGGCGAAGAGCGCAGGGTCCATCACCCGCAAATCCGGCGAGACGGCCGGGCGGAACTCCATGGCGGCGATCACGTCCCGCTCCACATCCAGACCGGGAGCGATCTCGATCAGCTCCGGCCCTTCCGCCCCCAGCCGGAACACAGCCCGCTCCGTCACATAGAGCACCGCCTGCCCGCGCGCGCGGGCATAGCGGCCGGAGAAGCTGATCTGCTCCACCGCGCGCACCGCCTTCTTGGAGGCGCCCGCCGTCAGCGTCCCCCCGAAGATCACCCGGCCCGCGCCCTGGCTGATGTTGATGAAGCCACCCGGCCCCACGATCCGCCCGCCGAAGCGCGAGACATTCACATTCCCCTCCGCATCGAACTCCGCGAAGGACAGGAAGGCGAGATCGAGCCCCCCGCCATCGTAGAAATCGAACTGGTAGGGCTGGTCCACCTGCGCATCCGGACTCATCGCGGCCCCCGCCTCGTTCCCGCTGGCGGGCGCGCCGCCGATATTGCCCTGCTCATTGGTCAGGCAGATGCGCGAGAGCACCCCCTCCTCCGCCGCGACATTGGCGATGCCCGTGGAGATGCCCGAGCCGAGATTGCAGATCGCGCCCTCAAACAGCTCCAGCGCGCCACGCCGCGCCACCACGCGGCGCGGCCCGGCCGGCAGGCGCGGCACCTCGTCCAGCGCCACGCGGTGATGGCCGGAATAGGCCAGGCTGTCCTGCGTCTCATAGGTCTGCCACTGATCCGGCACGATGACGCAGGCATCGATGAGGATGCCCGGCACCTTCACCATCTTGGGATGCAGCGTGCCATGCGGCACCAGGCGCTTGGCTTGGGCAATGACCAGCCCGCCCTGCCGCCGCGTCGCCTGGGCGATGCTGAGCATCTCCAGCGTGACGGCCTCATGCTCCATCGAGAGATTGCCGGCCTCGTCAATCGCGGAACCCCGGATGAAGGCGATGTTCAGCGCATAGGGGCGGTAGAAGAGGTATTCCTCGCCGCGCAGCTGGATCACCTCGATCAGATCCTCCGTGGCGCGCCGGCTTTGCCGCCCGCCGCCGATGCGCGGGTCCACGAAGGTGTTGAGGCCGACCTTGGTGACAAGCCCCGCCCGCCCCGCCGCCATCTCCCGCATCAATTGGCTGAGCGCGCCCTGCGGCAGGGTATAGGCCTCGATCTTCTCATCCAGCGCCAGCCGCGCGACGCCCGGGCTGTTCACGAAGGTGCCGGAGACGGCGCGCTTCAGCAGCCCCTCCCGCGCCAGATGCCCGGCACCGCGCGTCTGCCCATCGCCCAGGCCCACGGGATGCAGCGCCGTGATGTCGCGCGGCGCGCCGGTGGCGGCGAAGCGCTCGCCCACCGCCTGCAGCAGCGCATCCGGCACGGCATGCCCGCCGCCGGATCCGCCGATGACCAAGGTGTCGCCATCCCGCAGCAGCGCCGCGGCCTCGGTGGCGGTGATCTGTCTCATGCTGACCCCTGATGCAGTGAGCCCGGCGCGTGGCACAGCACGCGATGTCCCGGTGCGATCTCAACGAGTGGCGGCGGCTCCGCACAGATAGGCTGCGCCACGGGGCAACGCGCGCGGAAGGCGCAGCCCGCAGGCAGGCGCAGCGAAGAGGGAGGCTCGCCCGTCAGCACGATTCGCCGCGCGCCTGGCTCCGGCACGGCCGAAAGCAGCGAGACCGTGTAGGGATGCGCCGGCCGGGCGAAGAGTTCGGCGGCCGGCGCCTCCTCGACGATGCGGCCCAGATACATCACGGCCACGCGGTCGCAGAAGGCGCGCACCACGGCCAAATCATGCGCGATGAAGAGGTAGGACAGCCCCAGCCTCTCGCGCAGTTCCAGCATCAGGTTCAACACCTGCGCCTGCACATTCACATCCAGCGCCGAAACCGGCTCATCCGCCACGATCAGCGCGGGTTCCAGGGCCAGGGCACGGGCAATCGAGACGCGCTGGCGCTGCCCGCCCGAGAATTCATGCGGGAAGCGCGCGCCCCAGGCCGGGTTCAGCCCCACCATGTCGAGCAAGGCCGCCACGCGGCCGGCGGGGTCGGGATGGCCGTGCACCACCAAGGGCTCGGCCAGGATCTGCGCGACGCGCATGCGCGGATTCAGCGAGGCATAGGGGTCCTGGAACACCATCTGCATGCGGGGGCGCAGGAGGCGCAGCGCCTCGCCGCCCATGGTGGTGATCTCCTGACCCAGGAAGCGGATGCGCCCCGCATCGGGCGCATGCAGCCGCGTGATGAGCCGCGCCAGGGTGGATTTGCCGCAGCCGCTCTCGCCCACGATGCCGAGGCTCTCGCCCTTCATCAGATGCAGCGATACCCCGTTCACGGCATGGACAGTTTCGCGCGACGCGAAGGTGGATTTGCGAGACAGATGAAAGTGCTTCACCAGCCCCTCCGCTTCCAGCAGCGGCGCCTCCGTATCGGCGGCGCGCGGTGTGGCGGCGGCGGCCGGCAGGCTGGGCGGCGGCAAGGGGCGCCCATCCATCGTCACCCAGCAGCGCACCGATCGCCCCGGGGAGATCTCCGTCAGCGGCGGCGCCTCCTGCCCGCAGCGCGAAGTGCGGAAGGGGCAGCGCGGCACGAAGCGACAGCCCACAGGCATGTTCAGCGGGTCGGGCGGCATGCCCTCAATGCCCGGCAGGCGCGCGGCGACGGGCGTGTCCAGCCGCGGCACGGCATGGGCCAGTGCCCAGGCATAGGGGTGGCGCGGATCGTGCAGCACCTCCGCCGTCGGGCCGGTCTCCACCACCTCGCCCGCATACATGACGGCGATGCGCCGGCAGAGGCTGCCGATGACGCCGAGATCATGGCTGATCAGCACGATCGCCGTGCCGAAGGTCTCGTTCAGCCCGGCCATCAGGTCCAGGATCTGCGCCTGGATGGTCACGTCCAGCGCCGTCGTCGGTTCATCGGCGATCAGCAGCGCGGGGTCATTCGCCATGCCGATGGCGAGCATGACGCGCTGCCGCATGCCGCCGGAAAACTGATGCGGATAGGAGGCCGCGGCCCGCTCGGGCGAGGCCACGCCCATGCGGCGCAGCAGTTCGATCCCATGGGTGCGGGCCGCCGCCGGCTTCATGCGGCCATGCGCCACCACATGCTCGCTCACCTGGCGCAGGATGCGCAGTACCGGGTTCAGCCCGGTGAGCGAATCCTGGAACACCATGGCGGCGCTGGCCCCGCGCCAGTCGCTCAATTCGCGCGGGGACATGCGCAGCACGTCCCGCCCCTCGAAGAGCACCTGCCCGCCCTCGATCCGCGCCGGCGGCTCCAGCAGGCGCATGATGGATTGCGCGGTGACCGACTTGCCCGAGCCGCTTTCGCCCACGATGCCCAGCGTCTCGCCGCGGGCCACGGTGAAGGAAACGCCATCCACCGCGCGCACCGGGCCATTGTCGGTGTGGAAGACGGTGACGAGGTCACGAACTTCGAGAACGGGGGTCATCGCTGCGCCTTCGGGTCCAGCCAGTCGCGCAAGCCATCGCCCAGGAAGTTGAAGCCGATGACGACGGTGAGGATGGCGAGGCCGGGGAAGGTCGCGACCCACCATTGCTCCACCAGCTCCCGCCCCTCGGAGACCATGGAGCCCCATTCCGCCGTGGGCGGCACTACGCCAAGGCCCAGGAAGGAAAGGCCAGCGAAGGTCAGGATGGCGATGCCGAGATCCAGCGTGCAGAGCACCGCGATCGGCCCGAAGGTGTTGGGAAGCACGTGGCGAAAGAGGATGCGCTTTTGCGGCAGGCCCAACACCGTCGCGGCCTCCACATATTCCTGGCTGCGCTGCACGAGTGCCAGGCTGCGGGCGAGCCGCGCATATTTCGGCCACCAGACCACCAGCATGGCGATGATGGTGTTGGTCGTCCCGATCCCCAGCGCCGCCGCAAGCGCGAGGGCCAGGATGATCGGCGGGAAGCAGAGCACGAGGTCGGTGAAGCGCATCAGCGCCTCCTCGCCCCAGCCGCGCAGCCAGGCGGCGAGGATGCCGACAGCGGTGCCGATGGCCGCCCCCAGCAGCACCACGGTGAAGCCCGCCAGCAGCGAGATGCGCGCGCCATGCAGCAGGCGCGAGAAGACATCCCGCCCCAGGATATCCGTGCCCAGCCAGTGCGCCGAGGAAGGCGGGATGAGCCGCCGCGTCACATCCACCGCATCGGGCGGCCAAGGCGCGATCCAGGGGGCGAGGGCCGCGATCAGGAACCAGGCGAGCACGATGCCGCCGCCCAGCCAGGCCAGGCCATAGCGCCGCAGGCGTCTTTGCCAGCGCGTGCGCGGCAGGGAAAGCATGGCGCTCACCGCCGCACCCGCGGGTCAAGCAGCGCATAGGAGAGATCCACCAACAGGTTCACCAGCAGATAGGTGGCGGAAACCACGAGGGTGATCCCCATGATGGCCGGGAAATCCAGCGCGGCGGCGGAGCGGAAGGTGTAGCGGCCCAGCCCCGGCCAGGCGAAGATCGTCTCGGTCATCACCGCACCCGTGAGCAGATTGGCATAGGCAAGGCCGCCCAGCGTCACCACGGGCACCAGCGCATTGCGCAGCGCGTGGCGCAGGATCACCACGCGCTCCACCAGCCCCTTGGCACGCGCGACGCGCACGTAATCCTGCTGCAGGCAATCCAGCATGGCGGCCCGGGTGGTGCGCGTGATCAGGCCGAGGGTCGCGGCGGCCAGCACGATGGCGGGTAGGATCAGATGCGCCAGAGCATCGTGGAAGCCTTCCCAATCACCGATCAAGGCCGTGTCGATCAGGAAGAAGCCGGTCGGCCCCTCTGGCGGGAAGGCGATGGGGTCCATCCGCCCCGGCCCCGGCGCCCAGCCAAGCCAGCCGTAGAAAATCGCCAGCATGATGAAGGCGAGCCAGAAGGTGGGGGCCGAGACGCCGAGCAGCGAAAGCGCGCGCGCTACCGCGTCAATCCAGCTGTCGCGCCAGACGGCGGCGGCGATGCCGAGCGGAATGCCCAGCGCCAGCGCCATGGCGAAGGAGATCGTCGCCAACTCCACCGTGGCGGGCGCGAATTGCACAATATCGTCCAGCACCGGTCGCCGCGTGGCGATGGAGGTGCCGAGATCGCCATGCAGCAGGCCCTTGAGAAACAGGCCGTAACGCTCCCAGAGCGGCAGATCGAGCCCCCATTTCGCCCGCCATTCCGCCACCACGGCAGGGTCGCTCGCGAGGATGTCGCCGAGCTGGGCCAGCACGGGGTCACCGGGAACGAAATTCGAGATGAGGAAGATCACCAAGCTCGCGAGCAGGGCCATGGCCACGGCCGAAATCAGGCGGAGCGCGATGTAACTCGGCAAGCGATCATTTCCTTCCCTGTCCCGATATGCTGCACTCGTTGGAACGATACAATCAAGGGTGGATGCCATGGATGGCGAGGTAAAGATCAACCGCGAGGGCGGCGTGGCGGAGCTGCTGCTCGACCGCGCGGCCAAGCACAACGCCATCACCCCCCCCATGGCGGCCGCCCTGGCCGAGGCCGCCCGCGCGCTGGATGCCGATGCCAGCGTGCGCGTGATCCTGCTGCGCGGCGCGGGTGAGCGCGCCTTCTGCGCCGGCAGCGACCTGAATTCCCTGGCCGGCTATGCCAGCAGCTGGGATTTCCGCAACCGCATCGAATACGCAACGGCCATCCGCAACATGCGCAAGCCCGTGATCGCGGCGCTGCAGGGCTGGACACTCGGCGGCGGGGCCGAGATGGCGCTCGGCGCCGATCTGCGCATCGCGGCCGAGGGCACGCGCCTCGGCTTCCCCGAGGTGCAGCGCGGCTGGGTGGGCGGGGGCGGCGCCTCGCAAATGCTGCCCCGCATGGTCGGCGCCGGCCGCGCCATGCAGATGCTGATGACGGGTGAGCCCATCCCGGCGGAGGAGGCGCTGCGCATCGGCCTCTTTGCCGCGCTGGTGCCGCAGGCGGCCCTGCTCGACACCGCGCGGGAGATGGCGCGGCGCATCGCGGGCTACAGCCCCGTCGCCGTGCAATCGGTGAAGGCCGCGGTGCGCATGTCCATGGAGGCGCCGCTCACCGCGGGCCTCGCTTATGAGAATGAGATGAACGTGCTTTGCTTCTCCGCTGGTGACCATCTGGAGGGCATCCGCGCCTTCAGCGAAAAACGCGATGCGAGTTTTGCCCGATGAAAGTCTATCTCAGCCACTCCACCCTCTCCTTCCCCGGCTATTTTGGCGAGCGCGCCCTGGCGGCGCTGCGCGAACACGCCGAGGTCGTGCGCAACATGACGGAGCTGGAGCCGCGCGACGAAGCCCTGGCCGAGGCGGCTGCCGGCTGCGACGCGATCATCGCCTATCGCGGCAGCCCCGGAACGGCCGCCACCTTCGCGCACAGTCCGCAGCTCAGGGCCTTCCTGCGCTGCGCCGTGGATATCAGCACGGTGGATGTGGCGGCGGCCTCGCAGCACGGCATCCTGGTGACGCAGGCGACGCCCGGCTTTGTCGATGCCGTGGTGGAGCTGGGCCTGGGCTTCATGGTGGATCTGGCGCGCGGCGTCAGCCGCTCCGTCCAGGATTATCGCGCGGGGCGCCTGCCCGAGGTGCGGCCCGGCCTGCAACTCTCCGGCGCCACGCTTGGGCTGGTCGGCTATGGCCGCATCGCCCGCCGCTTCGCCGAGGTGGCGCGCGCCATGGGCATGCGCGTCCTCGCCTATGACCCGCAAACCGGCACGCACCCGCTGGCGGAGGTGCTTTCCGTTCCGGATATCGTGGTGTGCCTGGCGCTTTCCACGCCCCAGACGCGGCACATGATGAATGCGGAGGCCTTCGCGGCCATGCGGCGGGGCAGCTTCTTCATCAACCTCTCGCGCGGCGAATTGGTGGATGAGGCGGCGCTGGAGGCGGCGCTGGATTCCGGCCATCTGGCAGGGGCCGCGATGGATGTGGGCAGCGCCCCCGACCAGATGCCCAACCCGCGCCTGGCCGCCCGCCCGGATGTCATCGCCACCCCGCATCTGGGTGGGCTGACGCCGGCCGCGGCCGAGCATCAGGCGATGGACACGGTGCGGCAGGTTGCGGCGCTGGCCGCCGGGCGCCTGCCGGATGGGGCGGTGAACGCGGAGCGCGCCACCCGGTTCACGCCGGCCTGACGCGCCCCACCTCCAACTGCCAGCCCACCGCTCGGAAGGGTAAGGCCGCAAGACTGTTGCGCGCGGCGATCTGGCAGTTCGGCTGGAACAGGATGAAGCGGCATACCGCATCCACCACGCCGCACTGCCACTCGGCCCAGAGGGCTGCCGCGCGCTCGAGACCAGGCAAAGAATCTACCTTTCGCGCTTTCTGAATGTCCCGAACCAACTCTCCCAGCGTAGCGAAGCGCCCGGGCCTGCCGCAGGGTGACCGCAAGGCGCCGCGCCGCGGGAAGCCCCGGGCCAGTCGGCGCGACGGAGGAAACCGATGTCGCATTGCCGCGTGCGCCCATGAACGCGCCTGCGCCCGAACCTGACTCTGCGCCGCTGCGACCTACCCATGCCAGCACCTCGCCCTTCAGCCAGCACAGCCTCCGCTTCCAATGGCCCTCAAATTTCCCGGTGTCATGGGCTTTCGAGATGGAAACGCTGCTGCTCGCCTGGTTCGTGCTGGTCGAGACAGGCTCGGTCATCTGGCTCACCGCCTTCGGCGGGCTGCAATACGTTGGAACGGTGATCTCACCGCTGTCTCTATCCGGCAGGAACCAGGCGCGGGCGCCGCCTATGCGAGCAAGACTCCCGCGCTGATGGCGGCATTTTCCTCGCCTGCCTCACCAATGTCGCCGCCTATCCCCTGACGGGTGGCTTGCTGCCGCATGCCGCGCGCGGGGTGTAGGAGATTGATCAGACCGGCCTGGGCACGCTCTTCGCCTTGCTTTCCGGGGGGCGCCGTCCACGGCCCACTGCTCGTCAGCCTGCGCGGCGTCGGGCCGCAGCCGGCCAGGGTCATGATGATGTCCGCCGGCCTGTGGTTCGCGCTCCTGATCGTGTTCGCGCAGGCGGAAAGCGTCGTGATCGGCATGGCGCTGCTGATGATCACGGGCTTCCTGCAAAGCCTCTGCATGGTACCCATGTCGGTGCTGCTGCGCATCAACGCTGCGGGTTTCGCGGGCGGGTCGGGGGGAACCTACCAGCCCAGACGATATCGGCGGAACAATCTTCGCGTCACGGCCCGAAACGCCGAATCCGCCAGAATGCCCAAAACCGCAATCCCCGCGATCCCCACGAACATCCCCTCGGTGGAAAGCTGGAGACGGCTATTGAGGATCAGCTGACCCAGCCCCTCGTTCGAAGCCAGCATCTCCGCGACGATCAGCGTCTGGAAGGAATTCCCCATCCCGATGCGCATCCCGCCCAGGATCCACGGAACAGTGGCGGGCAAGCGAACATGCAGGAAGGTCTCCCATGATCCGGCGCCGAAGACACGCGCGGCACGCATCCGGTCGCGATGCTGTTCGGCGAAACCCGCGAGAGTCTTAAGCAGGACCATGAAGGTCGTGGTGTAGGTGATGAGGACCCACTTGCCCTCCTCGCCGATGCCGAACCAGATCAGGACCGGCGTCAGCCAAGCGATCGGCGGGATAAAGCGAAGGAACTGCACCAAGGGCTCCAGGGTGCGCCGCACGGGTGCGAAGGCCCCGAACAACAATCCAAGGAAGGCCCCCAGCAGGCTGCCGGCGGCGAAGCCCACCGCCAGGCGGGAAGCGCTCATCAGCACATCCCATTGCAGCGCTCCCGAAAGCCACCTCGCCCAGCCCTCCGCGGCGATGGCGCTGGGCGCTGGCAGCACGGCGGGAACGAAGATCATGCGCCCCGCGACTTCCCAGGCGAGCAGAAACAACAGGACGGCGCCGCCGCCGCGCATCACGCCGGGAGACATGAGCGCGCTCACGCGTCGGCCGGCCGGAAGCGGCGAAACAGCACCCGCGTCAGCAGGGTCATCAGCCGGTCAGCCAGCAGCCCGAGCAGGCCGAGCGTGATCATGCCGACAAAGATCGCATCGACCTCCATCCATTGCCGCGAATTGAAGATCAGGAAGCCGAGCCCCTCCCGGGCTGCCACCATCTCGGCTGCGATGATGGTCATGAAGGAGTTCATCATGGCCAGCCGCGCGCCCGTCAGGACATGGGGCAAGGCGGCCGGCAAGGTGACATGCGCAAAGAGCCTGAAGCCGCGGGCGCCGAACACCCGGGCGGCCCGCAGCTTGTTGGGATGGATGGTCATCACGCCGATCATGGTGCTGATCAGCACGACGAAGGTCGTCGTATAGACAATCAGGACGACCTTCGAGGTCTCGCCCAATCCGAACCACATCATCACCGCTGATATCCAGGCGATGGGCCCGATGAAGCGCAGCGTGTGGACAAATGGACCGAGGGTATCGGCGATGGGGCGCGACAAGCCCATCATCAGCCCGAGCGTCATGCCAAGCAGCGAGCCGAGCACGAAACCGACCGCGATGCGCCACAGGCTGATCAGGATGTCTGCCTGCAACTGGCCATCGGCGATCAGCTGCACCGCCTTGTTCCAGGTGCTCAGCGGCCCTGGAAACAACACCGGCACGTCAAAAGCGCGCGAGGCGAAATCCCACAGGAAAACCATCCCGACAAAGGGAAGGAGACGCAACACAAGCCACGTCAGATGGTGCAGAAAGCCCTGGCCGGAGAGCTTGGCGATGGCGGCGCTCACGCCGCCGCCTCGCGCATCACGACCTTCTGGACCTCCTCGCCCAAGACGCGCTGGATCCGGTTATAAACGGCGGCGAACTCCACGCTGCCGCGATTGCGCGGTCGCGGGAGATCAAGCTCGAACTCGTCCTTGAGGGCGCTGCCCGGCCCGGCGCGCATCACGCCGATGCGATCGGCGAGGATGATCGCCTCGGCGATGTCGTGCGTAATGAACAGCACCGTTGCGCCGGAGCCGGCGCAGATATCGACCAGCTCATCCTGCAGGATCGTCCGCGTCTGTGCGTCCAGCGCCCCGAAGGGCTCATCCATGAGCAGGACCGGCGCATCACAGACGAGCGCGCGCGCGATCTGGATGCGCTGCTTCATGCCCCCGGAGAGCTGGTGGGGGAACTTCGCCGCATGATTGGCTAAGCCGACGCGCGCCAGCCAGGCCTCGGCCCGGCTGCGTCGTTCGGCGGCACCTCGCCCCATCATGCGCAGCGGGAATTCCACGTTTTCAAGCGCGGTCAGCCACGGGTAGAGGCTGTCATCGCCCTGGAAAATCACGACCCGGTCCATGCCCGGCTGCTGCACCGGTCGCCCCTCGACCAGCACGGAGCCGGATCGCGGCGCTTCAAACCCCGCGAGAAGATTCAGCGCGGTCGTCTTGCCGCAGCCCGATGGGCCAAGCAGCACGTAGAAGGTGCCGCGGGCGATCTCCAGGTCGAGACCGCGGAGGATGCTATTGCCGGCATCCTCCCGCTCGCCATAACGGAAGCCGACGTCCCGAAACGCAATGAACGACATTTTGCTCAGAAATCGGTCAGATGCGGAGCGTATTGCTTGGCGATGTCCGGATAGTAGTACTCATCGACGAGGCGATCCGTATTCTCGACGTTGATCAGGTTGCGTTGCCTTGCCCAGGCGGCGACCTGCTTGATACGGACCGGGTGCTCGCGCTTCGTGTCGAGCACATAATTGTTGCCCGCCATCTGCACCCGCATGTCGGCGACGGGCGTGCGGAATGTGCGTGCAGCGAGTTGCACCGCCTCCTCGCGATTCGAGTTGACCCACTCCATGGCTTCCGCAACAGCCCGATAAGTGGCCCCGGCACTGTCGGGATCCTCGCGCGCCCAATCCTCGCGGAACACCATCGTGTACCAGAGCTGATAGAGGTTATCCTCGGAGGAGTAGGCGTAGACGCGGGCGCCACGCACGATGGTGGGCAGGCGCGTGAGCCAGGGCTCCCATCCGAAGAACGCGTCGATGTCACCACGCTGCAGGGCCGGCACCCATTCAGGCGCTTGGACCGCAAGCACGCGGATGTCATTCGGGCCTGTGCCCTCGGTGAGCCCATGGCGCTGACAGAACAGATGGAACAGATAATCGGCGGCAGTGCCACGGATCATGCCCACGCGCTTCCCGCGGAAATCCTCCGGCCGTTGGATGGTGGAATTGACGCCGATGCCGATGTCTTTGTCGGAAATCAGCGGGCGCCCGACCCCCAGGATCCGCGCGCCCGATGCGCGCGGTCGCAAAGCGGAAAGCTCACTTCCGAAGGCAACATGGGCATTGCCCGTCACCACTGCTTCCATTCCGCCGATGGAGGATTCGAAGACGCGATATTCGGCGCGAATGCCATGCTTCGTTCCGATCCCGCGCTCGACCAGCGCCACATAAGGCGCGAAAGGTGCCGAGAGGCCGATGCCGAAGATCACGCGATCCGCTCGCCCGGCTCGCTGCTGCGCGATGGCTGGAGTAGTCAGCGCAGCCGTGCTGGCACCCAAGAACAGTCGGCGGCCCAGGGGCCATTCGGATCGAGCCATGATCATCCTCTCAGGTTGCATTGACGAGCCTTCGGTCATGCGAACAGCGTGCAGGCCCATGAGATCCCGCCACTGGGCGTTTTTGGCCTGAAAGCGCTCCTTGATCGCATGGGACCAACGTTACCCAAGTTTTCAGTTCTGCATACCTATGACAAGCCGACCAGCTTGTGGTGCAGTTCCATTCTGGCGTGCCAACTTCGCGCATCCCATGGGTTGGGCCTATTTGTTAGGCGAGCGGGCCGGATGACTGCACCCACTGCCAGCGTTTTCATCATGGGTTGCGCAACCGCGGCGTGGAGGAGGTCCTGCTGGCCGTGATCGACGGCTGCAGGGCTTTCCCGAGGCGATCGTGGCGGTGTTCCCGGATCGTCTCCCAGGTGGTGGTGTAGTAGCGCCATCCTGATAGGGACGCGGGTCACCCCGCGCCCCTCGGACAGGTCCGAGCGTGCGCTGCCAACGCATTCGGCTCCCACCTCCGGTGTTTGGCGATGAAGCGATGCTGCGGATGCGGATGTTGAACCCTGGCGGGCGGCAGCCACCGCGCGGCGATTGGCGCCATCCGTGTCCAGGTCACGTGGCCCTTTTGGCTGCGGCGCCCGAGCGCCCGCTTCCAGCGCCAGGCGGCACAGGGCACGAAGGACGTGATCGCCTGCGAGTTGATCGGCACCGCGTGATCGCGAGATAGCCGCGCACCACTTGGCCGAGCCAGCGCCCCTGCTCGGACACAGGAAAAATGTTCCACTCGGCGAGACGCGTCTCACGGCGCCCAGCGAAGGTTGGATTCCGGTTCCCACTGCTGCTCCAGTGTCTCCCCGAACAGTCATTCTACAATTTATAAGCGTTGCCGTGAACCGCAGGTTTCCTGGGGTTTTGCGCGGCAGCTTGAGGGTTGGAGAACGCAACCAGCTCGGAATTCGCTCTCCGGGGGAGCGAAAGTCTCCGAAGCTCGGGACTTCGGGGATTCAGTCTACAAGCATCAAGCCACTGAAATTGTGATAAATCTTTGCCGAGACGCACCGCCCAATTGCGCATCGCGATCGCCTGCCGATCGAGTCTGGGACCGCAAAACAGCGCTCTGCACCGACGGTATTGCGACAAGACGGGGGACGGGGAAGCATGATGGCCATTCTCAGCACGCGGCCGCATACCGTCAAGATCCTGGTCTGGGACGGCAGCGGCATCGTTCTCGTCTGGAAGCAGTTGGAGGGCGGCCCGTTGCGCTGGCCGCCGGTGGTGGATGGTGCTGTGCGTCTGACGCCGGTCGAATTCGCGGCGCTGTTTGATGCCATCGATTGGACGCGCGTGCAGAGCACGCGCAGGTTTCACAGACCGAGCGCGCCTGCGTAGACTCCCATGGGCCGGCACGGGGGCGATGGAGATCGTGCCGGTGGTGCAGCGCATGCGCGAAAGCCTGCTGGGCTCGGCGCGGCTATTCGCCGACGAGACGGTGATGCTGGTGCTGGCCCCCGGGCGAGGCAGGACCAAAAAGGGCTATGCTTGGGCCATCGCGCGCGACCACCGGCCCTGGGGCGGATCGGACCCGCCGGCGGTCGTGTTCCACTACGCTCCAGGCCGCGGCTGCGCGAGAAGCGCAAGCCCGCCTTCGTGCCGACCAGCCCGGTCTAGCGAGGCGCCAGCGCGCCTATCGCCGCCAGCGCCCCGGGATTGTCGAGCGAGGTCAGGTCCCCGGGCGGCTGGCCCGCATAGAGGTTGCGGATCACCCGGCGCATGATCTTCTGGCTGCGCGTCTTCGGCAGTTCCGCCACCACATGCACCGCACCCGGCCGGAAGGCGCGGCCGAGCTGCGTCTCCACTGCCCGCGCGGCCGCCGCCTCCAGTCCCGGCGGCGCATCTGCCCGTGCCACCAAAAAAATCACCAGCCGCTGGCCCTTCACCGCATCATCGATACCGATCGCCGCCGCCTCGCCCACGCAGGGAATGGCCAGCACCACCTCCTCCACCTCTGCCGAGCCCAGCCGCTTGCCCGCCACCTTCAGCGTGTCGTCGGATCGCCCGCGCAGGAAGAACACGCCGTCCGCATCTCGCAGCGTCAGGTCGCCATGCACCCAGATGCCGGGGAACCGGGACCAATAAGTGCCGAGATAACGCTCGCGGTCGCGCCAGAAGGCCCGCGTCATGCCGACGAAGGGGGCGAGGATCGCAAGCTCGCCAACCTCGCCCACCAACGGCTGCCCATCCTCACCCACCACATCGGCCTGCACGCCTGGCGAGATGGCGTTGAAGCCCGCCGGCACGATCGGCAGCACCGGCACGTTGGAGAGCAGCCCGCCCGAAACCTCGGTGCCACCGGTGTAGTTGATCACCGGGCAGCGATCCCCGCCGATATGCGTCTGAAACCAGAGAAAGTGCTCGGGATTGATCACCTCGCCCGCGGTCACCAGCAGCCGCAGCGAGGAGAGGTCAGCCGCCACGCTGACCGGCATATTGGCGCAAAGCCCGCGGATCAGCGTAGGCGAGGCGCCGTAATGGGTGACCCGGTGCCGCGCGATCAGCGCGGCCATCCGCCCCCAATCCGGGAAATCAGGCGCTCCATCGTAGCACACCATGGTGGCGCCGCGCATCAGCGCGCTGGCCAGGATGAGCGAGCCCGCGATCCAGCCCATATCGGCGGGCCAGCAGAACCGGTCGCCGGGGGCGATGTCGAAATGCACCGCGGCATCATGCGCGATCTTCAGCGGGAAGCCGCCGTGGGTGTGCACCGCACCCTTAGGCCGCCCGGTGGTGCCCGAGGTGTAGATGACCATCATCGGATCATCGGCCGTCATACGCGCCGGCAGGTCAGCCGCGGGCGGCGCCGAGACCGCCTCCCAGGCCACGGCGCCGGGCATAGCACCGCCTTTGACGATCAAAATCTCCAGGCCGGGCAGCAGCGGGCGCAACTTCCCCAGCACGGCGGCGATATCGACCCAGCGCCCGCGACGCGAAAACCCCGAGGTCACGATCAGCGCCCGGGCCTCGCAGCCCGCCAGCCGGGCGCGGATCGCCTCCACGCCAAAACCGCTGAACAGCGGCACGCAGATCGCGCCCAGGGCGGAGACGCCCAAGAAGCTGACCACCGCCTCGACCCCCGTCTCCATCAGTAGCCCCACGCGGTCCCCCCGCTCCAGCCCCAGCGCGCGCAGCCCGGCGGCGAAGCCTAGCACGCGGCTTTCCAGTGCACTCCAATCGAGCGTGGTGATCGTGCCATCCTCGCGTTCGGCGATGACGGCCGGGCTCCCCTGCCGCGCCGGATCGCGGCCCCAGGCGAAAATGCTGTCCACCCAGTTCAGCTCGCCGCCCGGGAACCAGTCGGGGAAAGCCGGTCCCTCTGGCAGCTCCACATAGCCCAGCGGCGGGCGCGACCAGGCGATGCGCAGAAAGCCCATGAGGTGGCGCCAATAGGCCTCCGGCTGCTCCACCGAGAAGCGCCGCAGGTCCGCGAAATCCGCGCAACCCAATTCACGCGCCAGGCGCGTGACCTGCGCGGCCTCGATCACCGCCGCCGGCGGATGCCATGCTGCGCCCATTTCATTCCTCCCTGCCGCCGGGGCGGATTGCCCTACCCGCGCAGCCGTGAAAAACTTTACGCTAAATGGGGCAAACGCAAGAGATGGACAGCATCGGTCTTCGCCGCCGTGGCATGATGGCGGGCCTCCTCGCGGCGCCGCTCGCCGCGCGGGCGCAAACATGGCCGGCAGGCCCGCTGCGCATCATCGTCCCCTTCGGCCCCGGCGGCTCGACCGACATCATGGGCCGGCTGCTGGCTAGCGGCCTCAGCCCCAGCGTCGGCGTGCCGGTGCTCGTAGAGAACCGTGGCGGCGCCGCTACCGCGATGGGCACGGAGCTCGCCGCCCATGCCGCGCCGGATGGTCAGAACTGGATGGTCACCTCAGACAGCTTCGCCGTGCTGCCGGCACTTATGCCGCGGCTCGCAGTCGATGTGATGCGCGATTTCGCCCCGGTCACGCTCATCGCCAGCGCGCCGAATGTGATCGCGGTGCATCCCTCCCGGCCGTGGCGCAGCCTGGCCGAGATCATTGCCGCCGCCCGCGGCGGGCAGCTCAGCTATGCCTCGACCGGCAATGGCACCACCGGACATCTGGCCATGACGCGGTTCTGCGCGGCCCTGGGTATTCGCATGGCCCATGCCGCCTATCGCAGCGGCGGACTGGCGCTGAACGACAGCGTGGCGGGCCATGTCGACATGATCATCGGCAGCGCGGCCCTGTTGGCGCCGCAGATCGCCGATGGCAGGCTGCGCCCCGTGGTGCAGCTCAGTACCGCTCGGCTGCCCGCCCTGGACAATGTGCAGACCTCGGCCGAGGCAGGCTTTGCCGATTTCCTGGCGGAGACCTGGTGGGGCGTGCTCGGCCCCGCCCGCACCCCCGCATCGGCCATCGCCGCGATGCTGGAGGCCGTCCGTGCCGTGTTCCGCGACGAACGCATTGCCGGCCAGGTCACCCAGACGCAGCAGGCGCGGCTGCGCCTCGATGGGCCGGAAGCGATGCGCGACTTCCTCCAGGGCCAGGTCGACAGCTGGGGTGCGGTGATCCGGCAGCACGGCATCAGCGCCGACTGAGCCGCCATGCGCATCGCCCTTATCCATGCCGGCGCCGTCTCGATCCCGCCCATAGAGGCCGCCTTCGCCCGCGATTGGCCGGGGGCGGTGCTGATGAACCTGTTGGATGACAGCCTGTTCTCCGACCGCGGCGAGGGCGCTCTGCCGGAGGGCATGATTGCGCGCTTCCTGGCGCTGGCGCGTTATGCCGTGGGCACCGGCGCGCGGGGCATTCTCTTCACCTGCTCGGCCTTCGGCCCCTGCATCGAGGCCTGCGCCGCCGAACTTGCCCCGCTGCCGGTGCTCAAGCCCAATGAGGCGATGGTGGCGGCGGCCTGCGCGGCGGGCAGCCGCATCGGCCTGCTCGCCACCTTTCCCGGCACGCTCGCCACCATGCCGGCGGAATTCCCGCCCGGCGTGACCCTGGTGCCCCGCCTGGCCGAGGGCGCCTTCGAGGCGCTGTTGGCCGGTGATGTCGCGACGCATGACCGCCTGGTTGTTGCGGCAGCAAGGGATCTGGCCGATTGCGACGCCATCGCCCTGGCCCAGTTCAGCCTCTCCCGCGCAGCCCCGGCGGTGGAACAGGCGCTCGGCCGGGCCGTGCTGACCACACCGGGCAGCGCGGTCGCCCGGCTGCGGGCGCTGCTCAATCCGCCCTGATCGCGCGTTCGCGGATCACCCGCGTCCAGATATCGAACTCCGAATTGAGGAAGGCGCCGAATTCCGCCCGGCTGACCGAACTGACCTCGATGCCCAGATTGTTCAGCATGCGTGCCCGCATCTCGGCAGGCGCCAGCGCCTCGGCGAGCGCGGCGTGGAAGGCGTCGAGAATGGCCGGCGGCACCGCGGCCGGGGCGATGACGCACCACCAGGCGATCGCGTCGATACCGGCGATCCCGGCCTCAGCCGAGGTCTGCAGCCCCGGCAGCAGGGTGGAGCGGGTGGCGCCGGTCTGCACCAGCGGCCGCAACACGCCCTCGCGCACCATGCCGCCGATCGGCGCGGCGGACGCGATGCACAGGTCCAACTCGCCGGCGCGTATCGCCTGCACCAAGGGCGCGCCGCCGCGATAAGGCACATGGGTGGTGCGGAAGCCGCCCGATTGCTGCATCATCTCCATCACGAGATGGGCGAGCGTGCCATTGCCGCTGGTGCCGCAGGTGATGCGGTGGGGCTCGGCCTTCGCGGCGGCCATCAATTCGGCCATGTTCCGCCAGGGTCGCGCTGCATGGGCGCAGAGCATCATCGGCGCGGTGCCGATCAGCGCCACCGGCGCCAGATCACGTCGGCTGTCGAAGGGCAGGTCAGGGACGAGGGCGGGCAGCGCCGCATGCACGTCGGAAACCAGCAGGAAGGTCAGGCCATCGGGCGCCGAGCGGACGACCAGGCCGGTGCCGATGCCGCCGCTGGCGCCGGTGCGGTTCTCCACCACCACCGGCACGCCGAGGATGCGTTGCAGCGGCGCCTGGAGGCTGCGCGCCACCAGATCCACGCTGCCGCCGGGCGGGAAGGAGACGATGAAGCGGATCGGCCCCGCCGGCCAGGCGCGCTGTGCCCGCGGCGCCGCCAATGGCAGGGCGGCGGCGCCTGCGACGAGGTGTCGGCGACGGGTCATCCGCCCGCCATGATCGTTGGCTGTTCTGCTCATGCCGCTTTCTCTCCGCGTTGGACCAAGCGCCCCTTGGCCCTGCCCCGTTCCGCCACGGGCACGAAACAGGAATCGGGGCGCGACACTGCTCGTGCCGAGTGTAGGCAGCGCCAGAGGGCGGCGGCAACATCGCCCGCTGCCCGATGAAGGGTGCCCTTCACCCTGAATGGACCTACGCCTGCCTTGACCATCGGCGATTTCAGCGCAGGCGGGGCATGCGGCAGTCGAAATCGATGTCATGGACGTTCTGGCCGCGCCCGATCTTGAGGCGGCTCCAGGGGTGGAGCACGGCGTCGGCGAAGGCGCTGGGTAGCACTGCCAGCTCGGTGGCCAGCCTGGACCCGTCCACGGCGGTCAGCATGGCTGCGGTTCCGATGGGCAGGCCACTGACGCCGCCGGCCGCATTCTGGTCGGTGGGCTATGCCCGCACCCACAGCACCACCACCACGCCCAAACCCACCGTCAGCGCCACCGAGCGTGAGCGCTTAGCCAAGCCCTATCGCACTGCCGTCTGGAGCGATGCCACGTTGCCATGCGGGCAGTGTGCAATGTCCGCAAGGGGGTGTGAATCCGACAGGCTGCTAGTCTGAAGGGAAGCCTGGACCGGGTGGCCTCGCGGAGCAAGTGGAATTTGCGGGCGGCAGCCGCGCGGTTGTCCGGCGTCAGCGCCTAGAGGGGCTGCGCGTTGTGGATGCCTCGGTGTTTCCGCTTATGCCCTCCTCCAATATCCACCCGGCCGTGCTGATGACCGCCGAGCGGGCGGCGGAGATGATCCGCGCCGGATAAGACCAGGGGGGCACCGCTAATCCGCGGTGATGTTCCCCTCGCGGATCACGCGCGCCCAGCGCTCGCGCTCAGCCGCAAAGAAGGCTGCGGCCTCGCGCTGACCGCGGAAGCGGGCGCCCACTCCCTGCTGGGCCATGGCTTCGATCAGAGCGGGTTGGGCGAGGGCCACGCTCAGCGCGCCTTCCAGCCGGTCCATCGCCGCCTGGGGCGTGCCGCGCGGCGCAGTCAGCATGTGCCAGCTTCCGGCCTCAAAGCCGGGTGCGCCCGCCTCGGCGGTGGTCGGGATGTCCGGCAGCAGGACCTGGCGCTGACCTGCCGTCACCGCCAGCACGCGCACGCGGGATGATTCCACGGCCGAGCGCATCAGCGAGTATCCGTCGATGATCATCTGCACCCGGCCGCCGGCGAGGTCGAGAATGGCCGGCGCCGAGCCGCGATAGGGCACATGCACGATATCGAGGGCGAATTGCCGCTTGAACAATTCGAGGGCGAGGTGCGCCGGCCCCCCCGCCCCGGCCGAGGCGCCGTTCAGCCGCCCCGGATTAGCCCGCGCGTAGGCCATGAGCTCCGGCAGCGTGCGGATCGGTAGATCGGCCGAGACGGCGATGACGGAGAAGCTCTCCATCGTCTGCGCGATGGGGATGAAGTCGCGCCACGTGTCGAAGCTGAGGTTGCGATAGAGAGCGTTGGTCACGGCGAGGTTGCCGACATTGCCGTAGAACAGCGTGTAGCCATCCGGCGCCGCCTGCACCACCGCATCCATCGCGATGTTGCCATTGGCGCCCGCGCGGTTCTCGACCAGGAAGGCCTGCCCCAACGCCTCGGCAAGGCGCGGCGCGATGAGGCGGGCCACGATGTCCACGCCGCCGCCCGGCGGAAAGCCAATGACCATGCGCACAGGCCGCGCAGGATACTCCTGAGCGGCGGCAGGCCGCGCGAGGATGAGGCCTGGCAGCGCGACCAGCGCCCGGCGTGAGGGTTCAATCCGCACTGATGCCGGCCTCCCGCACCACACTGGTCCAGAGCGCGCGATCTTCGCGCATCAGGCGGTCCACTTCCGCCCCCGGCGCAAAGCGCGGGAAGGTGCCGAGGCCGGTGAGCGTCGCCGGCAGGTCGGACTCACGGAAGGTCCGGGCCAAATTGTCCTCCAGCCGCTGCCGCACGGCTGCCGGAGTAGCGGTGGGGCAGACGATGGCCTGCCAGGAGGTGAAGATCCAGTCGAGCCCGCTTTCCTTCACCGTTGGCACATCAGGCAATTGCGGGTGGCGATCAGCCGATGTTATGCCAATGACGCGCAGCCGCCCGCCCTCATGCACGCCCCGCATAAGCGAATAGCCATCCACCATCAGTTGGATGCGGCCGCCCATCAGATCCTGCAACGCGGGCGCCGAGCCGCGATAGGGCACATGCACGATGTCCACCCCGGCCGCGCGCTTCCATACCTCGAAGGCCAGATGCGGCACGCCGCCTGATCCCCCAGAGCCGAAATTGAGCGCGCCGGGCCTCGCCTTGGCTGCGGCGAGCAGGTCGGTCATCGTGCGAATGGGTGATTCCGTCGCAACGGCGAAGACCAACGGCCCCAAGGTGAGCTGCCCCACGCCGCGGAAATCCCGGTTGCAATCAAAGGGCAGATTGGGAAACAGCGCATGCGTCATGGCTAGGTTGCCGACATTGCCCTGGAAGAGCTGCGTGCCGTCGGCGATGCCCTTGGCCACATAGTCCATGGCAATGTTGCCGTTGTTGCCCGGGCGGTTGTCGATGACTATGGGCTGGCCCAGCCGCTCCTGCCAGCGGGCGGCCACGGGGCGGGCGATGGCATCCACCCCGCCCCCGGCAGGGAAGCCGACCACTAGCCGGATCGCGCCCGATTGCGCGCGCAGGAGGCCAGGCGCGGCCAGCACGCCCAAGGCCGTGCCGCCCGCCCCATGGATCAGAGTGCGTCGGGTGAGCTTCATCATGTCCTCCCAGTGTTCTTGTAGGAGATGCTGACAGAGGCAGGGGACAGATTGCAAGGTTGTCAGATGCTGCGCCTCAGCCGGGCGCGAATTCGCGTCCTGCGCTCCAGCTGCTGGTTTCTTCTCGCACGGCCGCGGCGGATGGCGCATCGGCGGAACTGCTGCGGGTGCCGATCGGCGCGGCCTCGGTGGCTTGGCAGACGCCGGCTGGAACCACAGCCGCTGCCCTGACGGTGACGACGACGGCGGCGGTGGCGTGGCGCGCGGTCTCCCTAAATCGCACCAATCTCACCACCGCGGCGACGATCCGGGTGCGGGTGGGCAGCGCTGCCAGCCTCACCACGGCGCCGACCTATGATAGCGGTACCGTCTCGGCTGGCGTGGCGGTGGGCATTGGCCAGGCGCTGCATGTCATGCCGGCCGCTGTCTCGGCCCTGGCCATGCGCATTGATATCAGCGATCCGGCCAATCCGGATGGCTATCTGAATATCCCGCTGGCCTATGCCGGGCCGGGCACTGAATTCAATGTTTCCTATTCCTCCGATGCCGGCCTCGATGTGCGACGTGGCGACACCACGACGCGAGGCGGGCAGGTCTTTGTCGACGCGCTGTCCCGGGCGCGCGGCTGGAACCTGCATCTCGGCTATGTCCGCGATGCCACGCTGGGCTGGCTCGACCAGTTGGAGGCCACGGCCGCGCAGGGCCGCAACATCCTCTTTGTGCCACGCATCGGTAACGCCCGCGCTGCCGCCGAGAGCGTTTTTGGCCTGCTGCATCCCGGGCGGCGCGGCTTCATCGGCCCGGGTGACGGCGAGAATGGCAACCGCATCATGTCGGCCGATAAGCCGCTCTTCTTCGATGCGTCCGGCACCGATCTCATGCCCTGCCTCTGCAAGGCCTGGGAGGTGAGCGCGGATGGCCGGCGGACCAAGCTGCATTTGCGCCGCGGCCTGCGCTGGTCGGATGGTTCGCCGCACACCGCCGATGATTGGATGTTCTGGTTCAACGACCTCTACAGCAATCGCGACCTGGTGCCGGTGCCGGCCCCCGATCCCACCCGCTCGCCCCTGGCCGCGCGGGAGAGCGCCGATGGAACGCGCCGGTGAATGGCCTGCGCCAGGCGCAGGTCGCGCGGATTTTTGGCGCCGAGGCGGCAGGCCCGGCGATCGAGGCCTTTGTGCGTGGCCTGGGCCTGCCGACGCGGCTTTCGGAGCAGGGGATCACGCCGGCGGAATTCGCCGGCCTGGCGGCGCGTTGGAATGGCGATGCACCGATTGCAACCAACCCCAGAGCGGTGCGCGGTGCCGCCGATCTGCTGGAGATTCTGCAATTGGCGGCGTGACGCGGGCTGGGGGTTGGGGATGGCCGGGCAGGTCTCTTGCCGTTTTAGTCCTTCTGCACTTATCGTTTTGCTCACGCCAGCCGTGCCCACGATCATCAACCCGACGCAGAAGGAAGCCCTGGCCCATGCCGCTTGAAAACCACACTGCCCCTGACATCGCGCGCGCCGACGCCCGCCACCAGGCGCGGGTCGACCTTGCCGCGGCGCATCGCCTCGCCGTGCGGGACGGCTTCCATGAGGGCATTTTCAACCACTTCACCCTGCGCGTGCCCGGCACCACCGACCGCTACTACCAAATCCCCTTCGGCCTGCATTGGAGCGAGGTGACCGCCTCCTGCTTCATGGAAGTGGGCTATGATGGCGAAATCCGCGATGGCGAGGGCATGGTTGAACGCTCGGCCTATTGCATCCATGCACCGATGCACCGGCTACTCGATGGCGCCGCGGCGGTGTTTCACACTCATATGCCCTTCACCAGCGCGCTGGCACGGCTGGAGGATCCGCAGATTCTGCCGATCGGCCAGACCGAACTTGGGACCATGATGCGCACGGCCTATGACGCGACCTATACCGGCCCGGCCTTTGATCCGGCCGAGGGCGAGCGCCTGGCCGGCGTGATTGGCGACAAGACGGTGCTGATCATGGCCAATCACGGCGTGGCGACGGTCGGCCGCAATGTGGCCGAGGCCTATGATCGCCTCTATTACATGGAGCGGGTGGCCCAGGTGCAGCTTTACGCCATGTGGACGAACCGCCCGCTCAAGCGCCTGCCGGAGGAGGTGGTGGACCACACCATCAGCACCTATCGCAGCAGCGCGCAGAAATATGGCGGCCGCTCGAATGCCGAGTGGCATTTCGACGCGCTGAAGCGGATTCTGGATCGCAAGGAGCCCGACTACAAGAACTGAAGAGGGTTGGTGCCCAGCGCTAGCCGCCGGGCACCGCCCGCCTTGCGGCCCCCATGCCGCGGATTTCCGCCTCCTCATATTCGGCAGCGAGGATGGCGCGGTCGAGGGCGCCGCGCAGCGCCCTCGCTGATTCCAGACTCAATTCGACCGCCGCGCGGGCGGCGGGGCCCAGGCCGGTATTCATGAAGTCCAGGGTGATGACATCGCCCAGCGGCGCATGGCGGGCGTGATCATAGGCCACCACCGCCTGCGCCAGGGGGAACCATTCATCGCGGCACTTGGCCATGCCCTCGGCGCGGGCGATCTGGATGATCGAGGTGCACATGGCCCGTGCTACTGGGCCAGATGCTTGCCGTAGAAGGCAAATACTTTGCCCCACCCATCCATCGCCTGCTCAGGCCGGTAGAGCGGGCGGTGCCAGTAGAAAATGCCGTGGCCCGCGCCGTCATAGCGATGGAATTCGTGGTCCTTGCCGTGCTTTGCCAATGCCGCCTCGTGCTGGTTCACCTGCTCGGGGCTGGGGGCGCGGTCTTCATTGCCGAAGATGCCGAGCAGCGGGCAGTTCAGACCCTTGGTCATATCGATCGGTGCTACGGGGGTTTTGGTGTTCAGTTCGTCCTGGCCCATCACCACCCTGCCACCCCACAGATCGACACAGGCGTCGACATCGCGGCGCTGGCTGGCATAGATCACCGCATGCCGGCCACCGGAACAGGAGCCGAAGAGCCCAACCTTGCCATTGTGGTTGGGCTGCGCCCGCATCCAGGCCACCGCGGCCGCCGTATCGCCGACCATCTGGGCATCGGCGATGCCGCCTGCGGCTCGCACAGCGGCGGCGACATCATCCGGATGGCCCGGGCCCGCCCGTTCATAGAGATTGGCGCAGATCGCCATATAGCCGTGATGGGCGAAGCGGCGCGTTGTCTCGATGTAGAATTCGCTCCAGCCTGGCAGGTGATGGATCAGCACGATGCCCGGGAAGACACCGGGGCCTGAGGGCTTGGCGACATAGGCGGTGATGGGTGTGCCGCCATCGCCCGTCAGGGTCACATTGTCGCAGGTCATGCCGCGGTAGAATGACATTGATGTTCCTCCTTGCGGTGCAGCCCCGGCGGGTCATTGCTTGGGGATTGATCGATCTCGCCAGATGGGCGGACAACATGCTGGCACCGGCGCCACGCCTTGTCAGCAGGCTGATGGCCGGATTGGTCCGACATATCCGCGCTGAAGCTCAGCCCTGCATGCCCGCCAGGCCCTGCACCACATCGGCCAGCGGCAGCACATCGGCGTATTTCACCGCCATATCGTGTAGGCTAGCGAGATGCGGCGGTTCGTGAGGGTCACCGCGCTGGCGTTCCAGCGCTTCGCTGCGGTGTTCCACTCCATGGTGGTGCCGGAGGCCAGCACGTCGGCTCAGCGCGGCGTTCCACGCACCAGGAGCACAAAGAGAATGGCGATGCCCGAGACCGCCATATACATGCCAAAGGCATTGAGATGCCCGATCATCGCCGCCTGGCGATCAACCTCGCGCGAGAGGCGGGCCAGCCCTTGGGCGGTCTCCATCTCCCAGCCGCCCATGGTGCTGGGCCAGAGCAGTGCGCGGTTATAGGGCGATAGCATTTCCATCATCCGGCTGTAGTTCATCGTGCCGGAGCGCAGGATTTCGGTCACGCTGAGCGAGATGAACAGGCTGGAGCCGATATTGCGCAGCAGATGGAACACCGACATCCCCTCCGGCGTGTCGCGGATGGTGAGGTCGCCGAAGGTCATTACCGTCAGCGGCACCCAGATGATGCCAACCGCGACACCCTGCAGCACGGAATTGGCCAGCAGCAAGTTCACGCCCGCATTGAGATCGAGGCTCATCAGCCAGAGCCCTGACACCACCAGCAGCCCGAAGCCGATGCTCATGCCAATCCGCGGGTCCCACCGGCCGATCATCAGGGTAAGGCCAAAGCCGAGCACGCCGCCCAGGCCGCGATAGCCGACGATGATGCCAATAATGCTGTCCGGATAGCCCGCATGCTGCTGCAGCAAGGTTGGCAGCAGCACAATCGGCGTGAAATTCACCATGCCGTAGATGAAGACGAGGATCAGCCCGAGCGCGTAATTGCGATAGCGCAGCAGGCGAAGATTCAGGAAGGGCTCGCGCGTCGTCAGGCAATGCACGACGAAGGCGTAGAAGGCGATCACTGCCATGCAGGCTTCGAGGATGATCTCGCCGGATTCAAACCAGTCGAGCCGCTGCCCGCGCGAGAGCACGAGTTGCACGCAGGCAATCGCGGTGGCCAGCAGCAGAAAGCCCAGCCAATCCATCGATAGGCGCTTCTGTGGGCGGTCGGGCGGCAGGGCGAAATGCACCGCCACGGCGGCGAGGGCTCCGGCCGGGACGATCATGTAGAAGGCCCAGCGCCAGTTATAGGTCTCGGCCAGAATGCCGCCGAAGACGGGGCCTATCACCGGGCCCAGCACCACCGTCATGCCGTAAATGGAACTGACCAGCCCCGCCTGGTGCCGCGGAAAACTATCCAGAACGATGGCGTTGGAAAGCGGCACGACGGGTGCGCCAATCCCGCCCTGCACGATGCGCCACAGCACGATGGCCTCCAGCGATGCCGCCTGACCGCACAGCCAGGTGGCAATGGTGAAGCCGGTTACACAGAAGATCATCACCCGCCGCCGGCCAAAGCGCGCAACCAGGAAACCTGTGGTCGGCGTGACGATGGCGGTCGCCAGGATATTGAAGGTGGTGGTCCAGGCAATCTCGTCCGGTGTGGCAGCAAAGCTGCCCTGCATCTGCGGCAGCAGCGAGGAGGCGACCAGAAGGGTGGTGGCATAGAGCGTTGAGCCCAGCACCACCGCTGCCAGGATCGCGATCCGGCGTGGGACGGAGAAGTACTCGCTGCTCACGCCGACACAGACCCGTCTCTCCCAGCATGCTTGACGAAGGTTGTTGGGACGATAATAACCATAACAACAATCCAAGGCGAGACCCGCAAATGCCGCCCGATCAACTTGCCCGGCAGGATGATCGCCGCCAGATCGGTTACCTCATCACCGATGTGGCGCGTTTGATGCGCGCGGCCTTTGACCGCCGTGCTCGGCAAATCGGCCTCACGCGCCCGCAATGGCAGGTGCTGAGCCGGCTCCACCGCTATCCCGGCATCACCCAAACCGAACTCGCCGAGATGCTGGAGATGGAGCGCGCCACAGCCGGCAGGATGTTGGACCGGCTGGAGCGGCGTGGCTGGCTGGTCCGCACCGCCGACCCGGCCGACCGGCGGGTCAATCGCTTGCATCTGACGGCCGAGGCCGATGGCATTCAGGCCGAAATGGGCCGCATCGCCAACGAATTCCTTGATGAGGCGATGGGCGGGCTGGCGGAGCCGGAGCGCGCCGTGCTGACGGCCATGATGGAACGCGTGAAGGAGCGCCTGCATGCCATGGGCCCGCGCACCACGCCGGAGGATGGCGCGTGATCGAGGCCGGCAAGCCCCGCCTCAGGGCCATTCTTCTGCTGCTGGTGCCGGCGCTGGTGGTGCTGGGCGGGCTTCTCATCTGGCAGCAGGGCGGGCGCTACATCACCAGCGAGAATGCCTATGTGCGCGCCGATATCGTGCAGATCGCACCCGAGGTGTCGGGCCGTGTGGCGGAGGTGCTGGTGCGCGACCATGCACGGGTGGAAGCCGGCACCCTGCTGCTGCGGATAGACCCCGATCCGTTCCGCCTGACCGTGGAGAAGGCCGAGGCGGAGCTGGACGCCGCGCGCACCCTGGTCGAGATCGCCCGCGCCACCTATCGCGAGACTCAGAGCGAACTGGGCGAATTGCAGGCCCGCGCCGAGTATCTGCAACGCCAGGCGCGGCGCCAGCAGGATCTAGCGGCGCGCGGCGTCTCGCCCACCACACGGCTGGAGGAGACACAGAACGACGCCGATGTAGCGCGCGAGCGCATCAATGTGGTGCGCCAGCGCCTGGTGCGGTTGCTGACCACGCTGAAGGGCAATCCGGATCTGCCGGTGGATGAGCACCCCAATGTGCGGGAGCGGCTGGTGGACCGGGACCGCGCGGCGCTGGACCTCGCCCGCACGCGGATCGTGGCGCCAGTGGCCGGGACGGTGGTGAATATGCGGGTGCAGCGCGGGGAGCAATTGCGCGCCGCCACCCCGTTCTTTGCCCTGGTGTCCGACCGGAGGCCCTGGGTGGATGCCAATCTGAAGGAAACCACCCTCGCCCATGTCAGCATCGGCCAGCGTGTTGAGGTGTTGCTGGACCTCTATCCGGGCCGGATCTGGCAGGGCGAGGTGGAAAGCATCAGCCCTGCGACGGGGGCTGAGTTCGCGATCCTGCCGCCGCAGAATGCCTCGGGCAATTGGGTGAAGGTGGTGCAGCGGCTGCCGGTGCGCATCCGTCTCCTGCCGCCGCATGCGGATGAACCGCCACTGCGTGCCGGCGTGACGGCCTCGGTCTCCATCGATACCGGGCGACAGCGCCGCTTGGGCGATATCACGACCTACCTCAGCGGCCTGGTGATCGGCAGCTCGGCGCAGGGCCTGGGACCCTAACCGGGCGACAGCAGCCCGGTTCTATCTGCTGGCCTTGCTAAGCCTGGCGGATGGTGGGTAGCCTCATTGCAAGAATAAGGCTGCTGATAGGCGCCAGTCAGTTTCGATGGGTCGAACAAACACCCGGACCATTTTGGGAGGCAAAGAGTTCAGATGAACGCTATCAAAAATACCATCAAGTCAGGCAAAACAGTCGTCGGTGCAGCGGGGGCGCCGAACGTGGATGTGGCGATGCTGGCCGATGCTGGGTACGACTTCCTGCTGTTCGACACGCAGCATTCCCCATGGGAGATCAAGCAACTGCAGCCGGCAATTCAGTCGCTGCGCGGCAAGCAGGCCGCGCCGATCGTTCGCGTTGCGGCCAACCAGGCCGATCAGATCTGCTTCGCGCTCGATGCCGGGGCGCGTGGTATCATCGCGCCGATGGTCAATACGCGCGCGGAGGCCGAGGCGATGGTGCGCGCCTGCCGTTACTACCCGCTCGGCAATCGCAGCAATGCCGGGGTGCGCGGCGAGTGGGGCAAATTTAATAACTACCGCGACTACCTCGATGCGGTGAATAACGAGCTCGTTATCGTGCCGATGATCGAAACCAAGCAGTCGCTGGAGAATCTCGATGCCATTGCCTCGGTTCCGGGTGTCGATGTGCTGCTCATCGGCCCCTCCGATCTTTCTATCGAGCTTGATGTTCCGCTTGACTACGCGTGCGACACATATCAGCGCGCGCTGGATAAGATTGCGGCGTCCGCTGCGAAGCATGGGATCGCCGCCGGAATGTATTTTATCCCGCCCGGAATGGACCCGAATTTCTTTGTCGATAAGGGCTTCAAGTTTTTCACCATGCCATGGGCACCCTGGGCGACGGCCGGGATTCAGGATGCACTGAGCGGGATCAAGCGCTAGGCCCTGTGGACGGATTTGACCAAGAGGAAGACACAAGCGAGAGCTATGAAAACAGCATAGTTTTCCTGTGTTTTCTCACATCGCATGGCCACGCGTTTGAAACGGCGGATTCAACATCCATAGCGAACACCATCGCCGTTTTGTGTCTCGCTCCCGCCGGCCAATGTTGCAAGTAGGCTGTTGAAGGCCTCGTTCGGCGTGGCGTAGGGTGGGTGCGGGCCAAACCAGCTCGCGGCGCGCATGGAGCCGCCAGGGATGACCTGACAAGCGCGTTCGAACGCTGTTTCGGAGCGGGTGCGGGGCGGGTCGAGAAGCGGGTTGTTAGAGATGGCTCGGGATATTCGGACAGGTCGATAACTGGATTTCCTGCCTGACAGCGACGATGTTGCCGCGGACCAGGAGAGAGCATGACGAAGCGAACGAGACGGACCCACAGCCCTGGCTTCAAGGCGAAGGTAGCGCTGGCGGCGATCAAGGGTGAGAAGACGCTGGCCGAGTTGGCCAAGC
>Ga0214921_10000390_pt1 | contig 83448 bp, 76 predicted proteins | sample LL1505_MetaG_FD_177992 | JGI IMG/M metagenome (GOLD analysis project Ga0214921, IMG submission 177992) | Freshwater microbial communities from Lake Lanier, Atlanta, Georgia, United States - LL-1505 | ecosystem: Environmental > Aquatic > Freshwater > Lake | place: USA: Georgia | collected... | reverse complement strand
TTTAAATTGGCTATTATATAATGATAATGGTTACACTCTTGAAAATCGTGGAAAAGAATGGCATATTGACCATGTAATACCTCTTTCAAAATTTAATCTAGAAGATGAAGAACAGCAAAAAATAGCTTTTAATTGGAGAAATACGATGCCTTTATCTGCAAAAGAAAATTTGTCAAAAAATAATAAAATTTTGAAATCTCAAATTGAAGAACATGTAAAAAATTTAAGAAAATATCATGAAGAAAATAATATACTTTTACCTCAATTATATATTGATTTATTTGCAACACATTCAAATTGACGGGAACGCCCTTAGAGCCTTCACTACCACTCACTACAGGAAACGTCTGTGAGGATCTCGGTTTATAGCCGATCGCCGATGGTAATAAAGTGAAGGATTGGGAAATCCGCAGCCAAGTCCCTAACCTCGTTATGGTAAGAGTATGGGAAAGGTTCAACGACTAGACGTTTGTGGGTCTCAAATGATAGCTTGACCAGCTTGATGAGGCATAAGGTATAGTCTGGCCCTTTGGGAAACCCTAGGGATTCAACCGGAGATGAATTTACACATGGCACAGGACCCAGAGTCCGAAGCCGAATTAAGAAATTTAGCAGCCGTACCATATCAAATCATCAGTCCTGCTAATAATACCTCTATTATTGGCATTTTCCAGGACTCAATGCTTGGGTGTTACCAATTCACCAGAAAAGACGTGAATTTCACACCAAGAGAAGCAATGAATTTGTTAATGATGTACGACGAAATAAATGAAAACAAATTAGTATCTGAATATAACGAGAATCACAAAATAACAAGTTACAACATTCTATCACAAATTGTACCACCTTTATCTTTGAAATACAAGACAAAAGGTTACAATGAAGAAAAAGATGATTATAATACAACAAAAACAGGTGTGTTGGAAATTATTGACGGTGAATATATTCGCGGACAAATGACAAAAGATGTCCTCGCCGCAGGTTCAAAAGGACTTTTACATAGAATTTGTAATGATTATGGTAACATGGCTTCAAGTAAATTTATTGATGACATACAAAACATTATTACAGAATACATGAAGACCAGTGGTTTCAGTGTTGGAATATCCGATTTAATATCTGATAAGAAAACCAATGATGAAATTATTGATGTCATTACAAAAAAGAAGAGTGAAGTTAAAAATTTGATTGACCAAACTCAATTGGGTGTTTTTGAAAATAACACTGGTAAAACAAACGAAGAAGAATTCGAAACTAAAGTCAATAATATTTTAAATCAAGCGACATCCGAATCCGGTAAAATCGGTTTAAAAAGTCTTGGATCCAACAATCGTTTCGTTACTATGGTAAAGGCGGGTTCAAAAGGTTCAGATCTAAATATATCATTCATGATTTCATGTTTAGGTCAACAAAACGTAGATGGTAAAAGAATACCATATGGTTTTGACAATAGAACGTTGCCGCATTTCACCAAATTCGATGATTCGCCAGGTGCTCGTGGTTTTGTAGAAAGTTCTTACATCAATGGTTTATCACCACAAGAATTATTCTTCCACGCAATGGGTGGTCGCGTTGGTTTGATCGATACTGCCGTAAAATCTGTTACATGGGAAACGCCTATAGTAATTATTGAAAATAGTCAAGCAAAATATACTGAAATAGGTAAATGGATAGATCAACAGTTAGAAGATAAACCTCACGAAATTCAACATTTTACAGAAAGACAAATGGAATTGCTAAATATAAAAGAAGGTGATGTATTCATCCCAACTACAGACGAAAATGGAAATGTTACATGGGGAGAGGTAACTGCTATTACTAGACATGATCCAGGAACCGAATTATATGAAATCAAGACAAATGGTGGTAGAAGTGTTATTGTTACAGAAAGCAAATCATTATTAATTTGGAATGCTGAAACTAAAAAATTAAAAGAAATGCCTACTCCTGAAATAAAAGTAGGAGATCGCGTCCCAGTTACAAATATTTTATGCGAACCTCCTGTTTTATTAAAAGAAATAAAGATGCAAAACTATTTACCAAAGACAGAATATATTTATGGAACAGATTTTAATGTAGCATCTAATAAAATGAATGATGCTATGATAAATAAGCAAAAAATTACATCAGGTTGGTGGGAAGAAAATAATGGAACAACCTTTACCCTTCCTTATTCTAAGAAATCTTCTTTACAAAGAACAAATAAACGTTCAAACATTGATGTTATTCAAAATGGATATATTTATCCTTATCATGCTGCTAGAAAGAATACTCTATTTAAAGACGTTTTTGAATTAAATGAAGAAAATGGTATTTTCATTGGGTTATTCTTAGCAGAAGGACATGCTAGTAAATCTACAGTAACAATTACAAATCTGAATGAAAATATAAGAGGGTTTGTAAAGCAATGGTTTGATAAACATAATATTGAATGGACAGAAAAAGAAAAAATAAATAAAATTGGTGGAAAAACAAACACTATTATAGGAAACTGTGTTTTATTATCTACCTTTTTGAAAAAATGGGTTGGTCATAAAGCAGCAAATAAATATGTACCTAGTGAAGCTTTTATTGCTAATGAAAACTTTATAAAAGGTCTATTGAACGGTTATTATTCTGGAGATGGAACTATTTCAAGAAATTCTATTGATGTTAGTTCTGCGTCAAAACGTTTAATTGAAGGAATAAGTATGTTATGTTCTAGATTTGGTATTTTTGGAAAAGTTTCTATGATTCAAATGAAGAAGAATAATTTAGGTACAAAAAATATTAAACCAACATACAGGTTCTTTATTCGTGCACAATATGGAAAACTATTTTCAGAAAAAATTAGTTTATTGGAAGAAAACAAAAATCAAAAAATGAAAAATATTGTTTGGAAACATAATTCAAAATTATTTAATATTTACAATGATGTGCTACTAGATGAAATCACAGAAATTAACATTATTGGAATAGAAAATCATCCAAAGGTATATGATTTAACGATTCCATCTACACTTAACTTTGGATTAGCAAATGGTCTTCAAGTAAGAGACACGTCTACAACCGGTTATATTCAAAGAAGACTTATTAAAGGTCTAGAGGATTTAATGGTAAATTATGACGGAACCGTAAGAACAAATAAAAACAAGATTGTCCAGTTTATTTATGGGGATGACGGCATTGATACGACCAAGGTAGAAAATCAATTTATACCCATTGTTTCAATGAATGTCCAAGACATTTACGCACACTTTAACGTACCTGATGAAAATGGTAAATCCAAGATATTATCGAATATCTTTTTGAAACCTACTATGACCCGTTTCAAAAAACAATTACCAAAAATGAATGATTATTGTATAAAATATTCGGATATGATGATTGAGATGAGAAATGAGATTATCAAAAATGTCTTTAAAAATAAGGGTGATAGTGTAGTCAATTGTCCAGTCGGATTTCAATATATTATCAATAATATTCAAGGGCAGTGTAATATAAACAGCACGTCATTGGTCGATTTAACGATTTTAGAAGCATTTGAATTAATTGAACAAACTTATGAAAATTTGGAAAAAATTTACTATACACCTCCAACAGTTTTATTCAAAACTTTATATTATTATTATTTATCACCAAAAGATTTACTAATTGTTAAACGTTTCAACAAAGATGCTCTCACATTATTATTAAGCACCATTGTTTTGTCCTATAAAAGAGCGATTGTTGCGCCAGGAGAAATGGTCGGCATCATTGCTGGACAAAGTATTGGCGAAGTTTCGACACAAATGTCAGTTTGTTACGATACTCGTCACAAAATAATTTGTTGTAATAAGAAGACAAAAGAAATTTCCATGAAATCGATTGTTGTGGGTGAATTTTGTGATGATTTGATTGAAAATAACAAAGAATTTACATTCAATACAGGACATGAAAATAGTGTTGAAACTCTGTTAGATCATATGGATAATGAATATTATATTGTTGGTGTATCGAAAGATGAAAAAACGAGCTGGAATAAAATTTCACATATTAGTAGACATCCTGTAAATGGACAAATGATGAAAGTAACCACAAAGAGTGGAAGAACTGTTGAAACCACGACTAGTCATTCTCATTTAATTCGTGGTGAAAACCATGAAGTCGTTCCTATTGTAGGTGCTGATATGAAAGAAGGCATGAGAATACCAGTCAGTAAACACATTGATAGTTCTTTTGAAAAAGATACGATTGAAATCAATAATAAGTTTTACAAATTGGATCATTTATTTGGTTGGTTTGTAGGTGCTTATTTAGCCGAAGGAAATTTAAATAGCAATTCAATATCAATAACTAATATTTCAGAACATTATATTGAAAATACCAAGAAATTTGCTAGTCGTTTTGGTAAAGATTGTAATGTAAATAAACGACAATGCGAATACGGTCCATCGACAACAACAAAATTCAATTCACGTGAATTGGTTACACTCTTATTAAACACATGTGGAAATGGAAGTTTTGTAAAACGCGTTCCAGATTTCGCTTTTACTGCGCCAATCGAATTCAAAGCAGGATTATTTCAGGGTTATTTTGATGGCGATGGAAACTTTCAATGTGATCAAAACCACCATCAAATACGTTGCTGTAGTAGAAGTGAACAATTAATAAAAGATTTAGCAATTATTTTAAATTACTTTGATATTTTTGGAAATATAAAAACAGAAAACAAACATAATAAACCGATTTATCATTTGAATATTAGTGCAAAATATTCCAGGATTTACAGAGAACAAATAGGAAGTGTTTTACATGAAGAAAAATTAAATAAATTAGTTGAATATGTTGAAAGAAATGATGCTGTATTTGTCTCAGAACAAGTTGATAAAATAAATGGTCTATCAGATGTAATAGCATATTGTGGAAAAACTTTACAACTTCCAGGACAAAGTAGAATTTATGGCCATTATAAAAGAAAAAACATTGAAAGTATTGGTCGTAGAACTGTGGAAAAATATTATCAAACATTCAAAAATCATGAAAAATCAGATTTAATTCAAAATGAACTACAAATTATTAAGCAAGCCATATCATCAAATGTCGTTTGGGATGAAATCGTTAAAATTGAATATTATACACCTGATCAACAAAATTTCGTTTATGATTTCACTGTTCCAGGTAATCAAACTTTCATGACTGATTATGGTGTCATTGTTCATAACACATTAAACTCTGTAACATTTGAGACACCTATTATCGTAAGAAATAAATCAGGAGAAATTAGAAAAGTTCAGATTGGAGAATTTATTGAAAATAAAATAAATATTGCTAAAAAAATGGAATATTATCAAGAAAAAGATACTACTTATGCTGAATTAGACGATTATTATGAAATACCATCTTGTGATGAAGATGGAAATATATTATGGAAACAAATTGAAGCAGTTACTAAGCACCCAGTTATTAATAAAGATGGAACAAATACTATGTTAAAGATTACAACAAAGGAGGAACGTGAAGTAATTGCTACAAAAGCAAAATCGTTCTTGAAATTAATAAATAGTAAAGTACAAGCAGTTGAAGGAGATACATTAAAAGTAGGCGATTATTTACCTGTATCAATAAAACAAATTGATTTTACTGAAAAAAGAGAATTAGAATTGCGAGATGAAATTTTGCCTCCATCAGAATATATTTATTCATGTGAAGTTGAAAAAGCGAAACTAGTAATGAATGAGCATAACTGGTGGTCAAAACATCAAGGTAAAACTTTTGTGCTTCCATATAAAAGAAGTGATAGTTTTGTTGCAAAAGTTAGCGAAAAATTAAGAAACGGATGTAAAACAAAAACAGGATTTATTGGTAATTGTGTTTATACAAAACAAACAAATATGAACAATTATACTATTCCCGAAGTAATTACATTAGACTATAACTTTGGATATTTAATTGGCGCATATTGTGCTGAAGGATGTATGACAAAAACACAAATATCGATTGCTAATAATGATATTGAATATTTTAAACCTATACTAGAATTATGTGAAAAGTGGAATGTTACCACAAAAATTTACAAAACCGAAAATAAAAATAAAGAAGGTTGGACTAGTCAAGACCTAAGAATATATAATACAATTTTGTGTCGTATTTTAGAAAATCTTTGCGGAAAATTAAGTCATAATAAATTCATAAGTGATAAAATAATCTTTTCAAATAAGGAATGTTTATTAGGATTTTTAGATGCGTATATAGGAGGAGATGGAACTGTTGATAAAAAAGATAAAGGTATTAGTATGTCTTCTGTGTCAAAAGAATTATTAATTGATGTTCAGCAAATATTGAATATTCTCAATATTTATAGTTTTATTGTAAAACCAAATAAGCAAGAAACAAATAATAGAGGAAGTCGAAATATAAAACAGTTATATAGATTATATGTAAGAAATAATCAAGCAAAAAATCTAGCTTCGCTATTGAATATTAAAATAAAATATAAACAAGAAAATTTACAAATTATTTTAAAACATAATTATAATTATGAAATTCATAAAAATGCAACAGTATTACCAAATGAAATAGACGGTGAACTTGTATTACAAAATAGAGAATGGTCCGAATATAAATTTAATGCTTATTCAGGTATATTATTTGATAAAATTAAAAGTATTGAAGAAGTATCTAATACAACAAATTATGCGTATGACCTAACTGTCACAGACACAAGAAATTTTAACACCTATAATGGTCTCGCGGTTAGGGATACATTTCATTTTGCTGGTGTAGCGTCAAAGTCCAACGTAACCCGTGGTGTACCTAGAATTGAAGAAATATTGTCTTTATCGTCAGAACCCAAAAATCCATCCCTTACTATTTATTTAAAAGAAGATGATGAAACTCAAAAAGACAAAGCACACACAATTATGTACATGATTGAACATACAAAATTAGAAGAGGTTGTAAAATCAATTGAAATTTGTTTCGATCCTGATGATTTAAATACGTTGATTACTGAAGACAAAGATACTATACAACAATACAGAGCATTTGAAAATATGATCGCTACATGTGCTGAAGTTAGTTTATCAAATGATGAAAATGAAAAATCAAAATGGATTATTCGCATGATTATGGATCCAGAAGTCATGTTAGAAAAAAATATTACAATGGACGATATTAACTTTACATTGAACAACTGCTATGACAACCAAATAGAATGTGTTTATTCAGATTACAATTCTGACAAACTGATTTTCAGAATTAGAATGAATGAAGTCATTAAAAATAATTCAACAAAATCGAACGCATCAAAAAAAGCAAAGTTGCCATTGGACCAATCGGATCAAATATATATATTAAAGAATTTCCAAGAACAGTTGTTACAAAATATTGTTCTCCGCGGAATTAAAGGTATTAACAAGGTTATTTTAAGAAAAATAAAAGATAATGTTGTTGAAATGAATGGTTTGTATAAAAAGCAAGATATATGGGTATTAGATACAATTGGTACCAATTTATTAGAAGTTCTCGGGTTAGATTATATTGATAGTAGTAGAACATTTGGTAATGATATTGTGGAAATCTATAATATTTTAGGTATAGAAGCAGCAAGGCAAGCTATTTATAATGAATTGGTAGATGTTGTTGAATTTGATGGCACTTATATTAATTACCATAACTACAGTGTGTTGGTAGATAGAATGACTTACACTAGTAAAATGATTTCTATATTTAGACATGGTATTAATAATGATAATATAGGACCTATCGCAAAAGCTTCATTTGAAGAAACACCGGAAATGTTTTTAAAGGCCGCTAGACACGCAGAATTAGATACAATGAAAGGAATTTCTGCGAACGTAATGTGTGGTCAAGAAGGGTTTTATGGTACAAGTGCTTTCCAGGTTGTTTTAGATATAGATGAGATGATGAAATTAGAAGCAACAACCGAATACAAAAATGTAGATGTAGTAGATGAAATAGACAAATTCTTTGGAGACATAGATAATCCAAATGATTCATGTTCAACAAATAAAATAGCTATTCAAAATAATGTCATTAGTATAAAGCCAAAGGACATGGGATATGATAATGATTACAATCCTGGATTTTAGGTTTTGAGTTTTACATGACGATACAATGAAGTATATAAATAAAAATATATAAAATATAAATACATAAATATATAAATTTATATATTTATATACAAAAATAAAATCTTTAATGAATACAATTCATATCATAATAAAAAAAATATTGAATATTAAAGATGATAAGAATTCGTTTATAAAAATAGATAATGACTGCCACGAAAATGAAACAATTATTAATTATCACAATTTATTATCATCAAAGATTTTTATGATGGAACCATATTCAATTGAAAATAAATTTAAATTTTTTTATAATAAAATAAATAATATTTTTACAAATGATGAAATAAGTGAAAATTTTATACATTTTTTTTACAAAATACAAAAAATATATAACGCGTTTTCCAGATTCGCATATTTATATAAAATAAAAAAAGCAAAAATTATTATTGACACTGATTTATGTCTGAACAAACTTAGAGAGAATGATAAAACAACATATTGTTTGATTCAAGATGGTAATAAATATCTTTTCAATATTCACGATCTTATTAAAATAATTCATAATGCTATATCAAACACCAACTATTTTTTCAATAATCCTTTACCTATAAAAAATCCATATAATAATGTATACCTGAATAAATCAACTTTATATAATATTTATTTTTTTATAAGAGAAAAGACATATTTAAACGCCGATTTATTATTTTATTTTTTTAAAACCAATTTTAATATTACTTTATTTACAGAAAAGTATCAATATTTGATAAGAGATTATTCTATTAATAATTATTTGAATAACACACATATCGATAAATTATTGGAAGATATATTTGTCATGATAGATGTTTTCAATGCATTTTTTTCAAAAAAAAATTCAATAATTATCCACGAATGTTTTCCGAAAGATATATTATTAAAAGTAATGAAACCTTATTTACATTTATATTATTTATCAGAATATTCATTATTACATGTTAGTAAAAGAATGAGATATAAGAAAATTTTAAGATCAAAATTATATAATTTTCAAATTTTTAACCCTTGTTTCGGAAGAAAATTTATTAAAATTCATAAAAAATTTTCAAATGGTAAAATTAAAAATATAACCAAAATTGAATTTAACACAGAACACATCGCGTTCAATGATAAAAAAAAAGAAAAACAAGAATTTTTAAAGAATCACAATTCAAAATACGATGATTCTTATGATTATGATTATAGTGACGATGATGCTGATGACGTTCCTAACGGTAATGAATTAGATGAATTAACAATTTATGATTATGCTGTATTAGAAGTAGAAAATGAGTTGAATTCTGATGAAGATGAAGATGAAGACGAAAACGAAAACGAAGTCGAAGATCTTGAAATTCATAGTCGTATAACATCTTTACTCAATGACATAAGTGACAATGAATATGAACAAGACCACGAAACCGATTCAGTTAGCTAGTAATAGTGTAAATCATGTGTGATTATTTTTTTTGGTTTTAGTATTTGTTTTCGGATTCATTCCTTTGCCTTTTAAAATTATTTGCTTATTTTTCTTTGTTTGTTCTTTTTCAGATTCAATTATTAACTTCTTCTTAAGTTTTTTCCTTGGTTTTTCTGGTTGAATGATTTTTTGTTGTTGTTTTTCTATATCTTCTACAATCTCTCCAATCTCACCAACCTTATCTGTTTCCTCGACAATTAATTTGATTTTATTTTTTGGCTTAATAAAAATTTTTTGTTTTATTTTTTGAAATCTTTGTAAATAATCATTTATAATTATTTTATTTTCAATCGCATATTTAATGTTATTAATACAATCTTCGTTCATATTAGTCATTATCAAGTCATTCAAAGAAGTAAAAATAGTTTTTTTGTTATTTTCAATAATCCTATAACCAGGAATATTTTCATTTCGTAAATTAGGTATTATTATAAAACAAAATTTTTCAGCCAAGTCAACATTTGAATCATCACTATAAGCTACAAATATATTTTTTTCAAAATTAGTTTGAGATAAATTTTTTGATGATATGAATATGGTGGATATTTTATATTTATTTACTAATAACCACAAATCAAAAGGTGTTAAGAAATAATTATCATTATATATCAAATTATCAATTGTAGTTACTTCATTTTTGACCAATTCTCCTAATGTTTTTTTCCCTTCATCAATCAAAATATCAATTATTTTATCAGAATAATTCGTTAAATATAATTTATACTCTTCAAATAATGTATTTTTAAGCTGAGATAAACTCAACCGTTTGCTTGTTTTTCTTTCTATAATATCGATTATACAATCAAATGTACATATGATAGTTTTAGAATATTCAATTTCTTTGAAATCGTTAGCAAAACAACTCTGCCAAAACAAAGATGATATTTTATTATGTTTTTTCTTAATACATTTAAGGTCGTTTGTCTCGGTAACATTTGTTTTATCGCCACTAATTTTTACGATATTATCATATGATTGTGAAATAATTGGTTCCGCTTCATCATATGAATTATATTGTACATATTTATTAATAATAGCGGGTACCAATGATTCAAAGTAATCTTGTGTCAACAATGATTGTAACATAATTATTTCGTCATTTCGTAAATTATAACCAATACTTCCAAATGATAAAAACGTTTGTGGTTGTAATATAAATGAGTTTATTCTATTATATCTAATTAATTCATCTGCCATTTTACCAAAATAAATAACATCGTTTTCTTTATGTGTTATTAGATTTTTCTTAGGTAATATAAGTGAGCATAATTCATCTGCTTCAGTAAACATACATAAATTGTTGTTTTTTACACAAGAATCCTTTGTTTTTACCAAGCATGTACTAATTTCATTGATTAATTTATAATAATTTTCATCGCCTATAAATTTAATTTTGTTTTTAACCAAATCTTTCAATAATAAATTAATATTATTTAATTTTTGCGTATAAATTAAATAGTCTTTCAAAATTTCGCTTTCTATTTTTTCCCTTATTTTAATATTTTGATAGTCGTTCAATAGAATACGAATTGTATTTCTGAAAATATTATAAAATTGCGTTTCAAATTTGATTTTTTTAATGTATTCAACTCTTTCAGTATCAACTGTATCAGTTATTGTTATTATAGTATCGACATTTTCGCTGTTTTTATGAATAAGATAATTATTATTTTCTAAAGAAGGTAAATTGACTTCTTGTTTAATATCTATTTCAGGTATAGGCTGTGATAATTGAATAAATTGATTTGTTTCAGTGATAATCCCGACAACTAGATTATCTTCAATTACTTTCAACATTGGTTTACAAGGTATTTCAGATTTTATGTTAATTTTACTGGATAATTTATGTAATTTCATTAAAAAAGTATATGTTTCATCGTATGTTCTCCATAATGATAAATCTGTCATAAATACAAAATCAATATTTTTATTGGGTAATTCATTATATGACGAAGGAAAACAAGGTACAAAACAACTAGCTTTATTTATAGTAGGACTTTCAGCTATAACACCAATTATTTTATTATTGAAATTCATAACCATTTTAATAACCTTATAATCATATTTATCTAATTTTTTTATTAAATTCATAAGCAACGGAGCACGCGGGCTTTTATAAACGTTTGGCATACTATCGAGTGGTTTACACATTACAGAAATAAACGGCTTAATCACATTTTTGAAAAATATTCGCATTGTTTTCGATAGATGTGGATCTTGCTCTTTGAATTCTTTCGCAACCTGAATAGTGTTGTTATTATTTGTATAAGAATAAATAGGTTCATAATAATTTTCTTCTTTCATCAAAACGATAGTAGGTTTTCTTGGATCATAAAATTCACTCGAATAATGATTAGTTGGACATATTAATTCAACGTTACTTGTAATGTCGTCATTTGGTATTTTTAAAATAATCAAGTTTATGCCATTTGAAAATAAGTATTTATTTGGTCTAGACATTAAATCCCATAAATATGTGTGATCAATAATAGCATCATCATCATTTAAATAGTTTATAAAATTCTCAAAAGATGTTATTATTTTTTTAAAATATAATATTTCTGATTCATTGGATTTATTTATTTTTAAATATAGTTTTGTTGTATTATATTTTTCTATATCTAATTCTAAACTCATGGTTTTTTCATAATCAGCCATTTTAAAATCATTTACAAGATTACCGTTCTGAAGATGAATGAATTCATCCAAATCCAATGATTTTATAATTCGATTTTTCATTTCTTTTATTGATAATATTTTTGTTATTTTAGTTGTGGTTTTATCATTATCAACAACACGTTTACCAAAAAAAAGTATATCAGAAATACAAGCAACAAAAGATTGCTTATCGTTTATTTCTATTCCATGTCTTAATAAACACGGGTGATCTTGTTTAATATTTGTATTTGTTTTGCTTATCTGACAATCCGCGTTTACTACTTTTAGTATACTTTGAATCTGTGGAGGTAAATACCCCCATTTGCCTGGTAAAAGAGGAAATTTATCGGGCCCTTTTACATACTCGTCTTCTTTCAATTCTTTTTCAGTAATTTTTTTGTTTGAATCATCCAATGTATCCTTTTTTTGATTACATTTTTTGTTCGCTTCTATCCGCCCAATTGTATTGTATTTGTCGAAACAACATGGTAAACAAAAGCCTTTGGGATGTTTGTCTACTTGAAAACCCGGGTACTTTTTGTAATTTGGTTTCCCAGGTTTAGGTTTATAAAATTCATATACATAATAACCAGGCTCAACTCTCTTGGCATTTTCCGGTAAAACATATCCACAATCTGGACTTTTTAATTCTTTTTTTCCATTAACTATTACTTCTTTTAGATCTTTCGGGTCAACTATTGTATTATTTTTTAAGCACCAATATCTAGGACAAATATAATTAAATTGTTTATCAGGATTAGAACCATATTGAATAACATCTTCTTCGCGCAAAAATCCTGGATGTTGTTTATTAATTTTTTCTAATTCTTTCTCTGTTAAAATAACCGGTTGGCGTTTTTCAGAAGAACTACAAACTCTTGAATACGAGTTGAATTCCTTACTATCTTCTTTTATAATTAAAACAGGATCTAATTTTTCAATTCTTGTTTCAAAATACGGTTCCTTCTTTTTTAAACTTAAATAATCAATATTAATATTTTGATTTTCATCATCGTCTTCTTCTTCGTGGTCTCCTTCTTCGTGGTCTCCTTCTTCGTCGGCTTCTCCTTCTTCGTGGTCTAATTCTTCGTGTTCATCTTCGTCTCCGTCTCCGTCTCCGTCTCCGTCTTCGTCGGTTTCTGCTTTGTCTCCTTCTTCATTTACGTATTCTATAGATGGGATAGATGACGATGAAGATTTTATCGCATTAGTAATATCATTATTTCCATTATTTTCACTAACAACAGCGCTAGCAATCGATGGTTCACTTAAAGAATCTGAAGAGTTTTCTCCTCCTTTGAAATCACTTTCAATAGAATCATCAGACTCATCCATATCTTCTAATTCATTTTCATCGTAAAATAAATCAAACGCATTCTTATCTCTGATTTCATCATCACTACTTTTCACATCATTATCTGAGATTTTTGTATATTGAATAATTTCATCATCCATGTCCTTAATAGAAGGTATTTCAAAATCAGATACCTCACTTTCAACTGGAGAAATAATGTCCATCATAACAATGTCTTTTTTCTCGATAGTACTATTACAATTTTTATTAATTTCACTTGTGGAAAATTTTGTGCTTTTTTTATCTTGTGTAATGCGAATCATGCTATCTAAATAAATAGGTAATGTAGATAAATATTGAATATTATTAATATTCTCTACATTTATCGTTATAATTCCAGTCATTTTATCTAACAAAATCTCAGTTTTGAAGCCAGGATTATCTTTAATTTTAATTTCTGTTCTTTTAATACCTCTTTCAAGTTCGATTTCATTCGCAACTTTTTTAACTAATTCTTCTGCTTTACTTCTATTTAAATCATCTGGAAAATTTTCTAACAACGCATCAATTATTTCATGGCCTCTATATCCCTGTTCACTTTTCTCCAAAATAAATGCTTCTTGACTAGTTACTTTATTAAAATTAGCAACGCGTTTAAATCTTAAATGTATATTTTTTTTAAATGAACTAGATTCATTATTAAAAATACTAGATACACAACCTTTATACAAATCCAAATTAATAGTTTTTTTAACTTTAATTTGACTTTGATATGTCATTTGTTTAATCTCAATATCATTATTTTGTAAACTTTCAAAAAATTTCAATTTATATCCGCTTTGCTCTAATAAATTACTTATTTCTTGTATAATAGGGTTAATGTGATGAATAAATAAATCATTAATTTCCGACTCACTAATTGGATTTTCAAAATCAGCATATATAGTTATAAAGCCATATTCATCAAATTCACAAATTAAAAGGGTAACATTTGGATTGGATAAGATGTCAAGATAAACCGAAACCGATTTACTTTTACCCATATTTTTCATTAATTTAAAAATAAGTGCTTTTTTCAGATAAGGTATTTTTCTACCATCGGTTGCTATTTTATCTGTAAATAATCTATAAATATTTTCTTGTCTAGACGATGAATTGAATTTAATAAATGGATTTTCTTTTGTAGCATGTAACGTTTTAAATATAATTTCCAAAGGTATATTGAAATTATATATTGGTCGAATTGTTGCTTTTAAAAATTTGATCCCTTTATTCACATAATTCAATTCAGTATTTCTTAAATTATAAATTTGATAAAACATATTAATCGTCTTAAAATAATCCAATGTATTTTCATTTAATATCTCATCATTATTTTTTATCAATTCATTATTTTTTGCTCTTAAATCAGTAATGTTATTAATGTTTTTATCATAAAGAAATGGATAATAAATCTTCAATGATAAATTTTGCGGAATAGTGTTTTTATCGTCAAAACTTAAAACATCATCTGCTAAACATAAAAAAATATTATTGTTAATAATTTCACCGGTGTTTAATAATAAATGACTGTTTAATGTAGTTAATGATTTTCGCGAATTTCTCTCTAAAAATGAATCGTACTCATGTACATCGTATGGATTACAAACAAAAGGATACTCGTTTTCGATCATAAAAAATTTTTGCCCAAGTACTTTGTTAACAATATATTTTTTGTTCTCAAGATTTAACTCTACTATATCGTCATAATCATATACATCTTTTTCTATAGGTTTTTTTAATTTTTCGCCTTTTTCGTCACTTACTATATTTGATATAAATTGTTCTAATCTAACTTTTGTTAAAGTTATTTTTTTATTTTGTGTCAACGACTGATAAATAAAAGTAGAATTGAAGGTTTCCAATTTTTGACAGAATAAATAGATTTGATCTATTGAAATTGTTTTTTTATATCCAGGGATATTCAAAAGTTTTATTTTAATTGTTCCAATACTATCATCATAATATATGAATTGTTCACAATAAACAAGTTTTGTTTTATTCTCATTTATTTCACGTAATTCATTTTCAGTAAAATAGTCATTTAATTCACCAACTAATTTATCCTTTTTATTTTTTTTACCGTTAAATATATAAATTGTATCAATATTTCCATTTATTATGTGATTTATTTTATAAATATTATTGTTCATATATAAACTATGTAAATTATTTTTAGATATTTACTAAATATAATTCTTACACCGTTACACTCAAAAATTGCTCACATGTGAGTAATTTGAATGTAGAAATGTCTAAACAAGGTCAAAATAAGGATTGTCATTAATAGTCATACCACAATATTCTTTTGGGTTTTTTTTATAATCAACCGGATCATAAATATTCGCTTCTTTCGCATTTGTAAGTAAAAATTTAAAATTCTCCCAGAAGTCTTGTTTGTGACCAATGGATTCCGTCATTATATGTGATAATTCATGAAGAGCAACAAACATTAATGTATTGATGTCAATTAGTTTATTTCCGTCTTTCGTTGTATTCAAACAAAAAGCTATTTTTTCTCCCTTGTTTTCACTGTAAGCAGTTAATTCACTGGTTGGTAGAGTTTCACTAATTTTTTTTGGGTTGAAACCTTTTACCAAACGCACAACACGTGGATCGTCAGAATGTTTTTCGTTCATGTATTGTACCATTGATTTACATTTCCCGGTTACACTTGCTAACAAATCCGCAGCTAATTCTAATTTTTCGCGTTCTCTAACACAGTAACGATTACCATCTTTCGATGCGATTATACATTTTAGATTATACGCATCAGAGTCATAATATATTCGTAAACATATTATTAATATAAATGCTAAAAATATATAAAAAAACCAACTGTGGTTGTTGCTCATTATATACTTCAATATAAAATTATTTTTACAAAATAACAAACATTAAATACCGTCACAAATTTCCCTAAAGTATATATTATTTTGACCATGAATTGAGTTTATTTTTACACCATTGAAGATTTTAATCCGCGTAGCGGATGAAACTTCAACTAAGTTACCAGTTACAGTTTGAACCATAGCACCCTAGGGGTGCGGTTTCAAATCTTCACTTGTATAAATCATATTCAGAAGAAAATATATTGAATTCAGTAAATGATACTACTATATCTTTGGTTATTTTCATATTATTTATTTTACAAAAATAAAATAATATTTTTATTATTATAATGAGTAAACGAAAAGTGGAATCTTACATACCTGATGAAGAAGATGAATCAATAGTTTATTTTTTGATTATATGTCATGGAATGTATTATTTTACAAATGAAAAACCTGATTATGTAAAAATACCAGACAATATTCAATATGTAAATAAAATAACATATAGTCCTTTTGGATTATATAATTTAGAACCAGATACATCATTTGTGAAAGAAAATGTTATAAATATTTGTAATGATATATGTCCGTTACAAACAGAATCACAAACGGAAGAATTAATTGATTTATTAGAAAAGCGCGTTAAGGTACTAGAAAGACAAAAATATAGATTTAATATAAGACAACAAATAAAAGATCAATTTTTTAGTAATAATAATCAAGAACCTGAACCCAATTTAAAAACCAGATGTTATTTTAAGATGTTATTTGATAAAACAGATCATTTGTATCAAAATGTAGAATATTCTTATGATACACCAGAAAAAAATATTCCTATTATTCAAAAAACTTTTAAAATTCTACCAAATGACAAAAATAAAGAATTAAATATTTATGTAGTATTTCAAAAAAATGGTAAATTAACACAAGGAGATAGAATATTAAATAGTGATATATATATAAATTTTCTAAATGCACAAAAAAGAGGTTTCAGTTTGTTTTCTCAAGATCCAAATACTAATATTATTACTACACAACAATTATTAGAATTGGCGAACTTTTATAATTATAAAAAAGCTTTTATTTTAGATTATTCATGTGATATATGTAAAGATAAAAATGGAAATCCGTATTCAAGGGATGAAGTAATGAAGTTACGAGAAATTATCAGACTTAATTTGGTAGGTAGAGGTAGATTTAATAAAAAAACATGTAAACAAAAAAAACAGCGAAATTTGCGAGTAATAAAAAAACGAAGAAAAACGAAGAAAAACGAAGAAAAACGAAGAAAAACGAAAAAAAACAAAAAAAATAAAGAAAGAAAATAATTATTTCAATTTTATTCAGAAAAATTAGGTTTTCAAAAAAGAATGAAAGTAAATTATTTTTTCTATTTTATGTTTTTTATAAATTTTTTTTTAAGGGTCAGTGCCATATGTGAATCAATCTTCTTCGTCCCATTCTTCCCATTCTTCGTCGTCATCATTATCAAACCAACCATCATCACCATCGATCCAATCGTTATCATTATGACAAAAACATTTTATATTATTAGGTACAATAGGATGAACATAATTACCACAAACTCGACAATTTACCGCTTGAAATTGTCGATTACGTCCATCGTCATTATTATTAACCCGAAAATACCAATGCTCGTCATCATAATCATCATCTATTTCAATACCGTGGTTATGAATAGGATTCGCTCTACTGTATGTTTCGTTGTTGAAAATATGATGGATACGCTCTTTTTTTGATTTAATAAAAGATATAGTTTCCCACGTTTTTGCGTCATAGAAACAATAACTTTTGATTTTATCTAATAAATTGTCCGATGAAATATGTAAATTGTTGATAAGTAATTGCTTGACAATACTAGTACTCATTGTTGTCATCTAAATATTGTTATATAAACCTCTTGTAATAAAAATTGAAAGTAGTATTTCGTAAAAGTTTGCTTGAATATTTCAATATTTTATTTATAAAAAAGTAATTCAATTTTTTTTTATTATGTGTAAAAACGAAATTACCTTGTTTTTTATTTTTGTAATATTTTTATTTCATTTTCTTGTGTATTTATTATATTTTCAAGAAAGGATTGTATGTTATTTGGTTTTTTCAATAATTGTTTACTCATATGAACAGCCATTGAATGATGTGGAATCATGCCTAATTTATATTGATTTTCTGTGATCAAAAACTGGGTTCTGATACACCATATACTATTTATTACAAATAATAAACCTATTGTAATTATAGTTATATTTTTATCAAATAATCCCATAAATAAAAACATCCAACCAGTCATAAGAAATGTCATGTATATGTCATTTATACTAAATCTGATGTCTTCATATTTATCAACCCATACATTCATTGTTGATAATAAACCAGATAGAATCATTATCAAAAACATGAAAAAATAATGATTATTATCAAAATGTTTCATTATATGAAATAGATAATATAATTTTTATAAATTTACAGGTTTTATTGATATACACTACCTAAACTACCAATTTTTTGACATTTTGGACAAAGACAATAACTTCTTGCGTCTTGATATTTTTCTTCACAATCATTATGTAGTTTTATTTTACAACTTACACAAATTACATAACTCTCGTTGTCAATATTTTTATTACAAATGTAACACGATTTTTCGAAATGTTTACCAGTATACATATTATGTGATGATATGAAACTTCCCATGATTTAATTATGTATGATGTTTACCATATATAATTTATTGATCTCTAATTCAATTTTTTTTTATAATTCAAATAATTCAATTATTAAACTCACGTTTTTATTGTGGACCAGAACCTAATTCAAGAGGAGGTCTCATATAATCAGGTTCAATTGTACTTAGATTCCATGGTCCTACGTATAACTGTGGGTTAGGTGGTTCAGAACGGATTTGTAAATTAGCATTTCTCAATGTTTGACCGACACTGTCAATACCAATATGGTAACCAGCTTTTAATAAATTAACATTAGCAAGCTCACCTTTTCCTGATGGATTTAATTTAGCCCATTCGTTATTAGTATCTCTTGGTAATAATTCCGCAGGGTTTTGTATATTTGGTTGAGAACATGATGAAGGTATTCCTGGCATACTTGTTTGTACACCATTAGCGGAAGCAAAAACTTCGTTTTGACCTTGTGGATTAGCAGGGACAACTCCGTTGTTATTCATTTGTGAAACGTTTCTGTACTGTTTTGGCATAACTGCGTTTGATTCATAACCAACCATTCCCTTAGATGAGATATATTTGACAAATAAACTAACACCGTAGGCTACAATTAATAAAACAACAATAGCACCAATACCATATTCGTTGAATAGCTTTTTTATAGATACGCTCATTTATATAAAATTAATGATAAAATAATTTTTTAATTACACATTTAATTAAAAAATAAAAGGGCTTTTTATTCTAAACATTACAAAAATCCTAAACTTATAAGTTTTCTAATTCACTTTCAGAAACTTCATCAATTTCTTCGTCTATTTCATTTTCATCATCACTGTTATCAATATTATCGAGTAAATATGTTTTTTTTATATTTTTGGCTTCTAAATAAGCGATAATTGCTGCTTTTTTTGCTAATTTTGCTTTATTTCTTGCTTCTTTATATAATTCGTAATAAACTTGGTTGGGTTTTTTTAAAGTAAATGTTTCTAAATTGTTCTCTAAATTAACATCCAAATCAATTTCTTTAAGTGCATTTGTATTCGTTTCTGAAATATTCAAATTGTTTATATTTAAATCTTCTATCTGAATTTCCATTCTAGCATCTTCCTTTGTTTGTTGTTGATCGTATTTCTCATTTTCGTTGGTGTCGTTGGTCTCGTTGGTGTCGTTGGTGTCGTTGGTGTCGTTGGTCTCGTTGGTGTCGTTGGCGTCGTTTTCGTAAATCACTCCGCAATTTTCGTGAGTATTTCCTAAATTATCCTGACTATCGACATTCTCGTTTTTAATATCACCGTCATTTATTTCATTTGTTGTTTTATTGTCTAAAGCATTATTGTTTTTATTTTCATTACTTCGCTTCATGGTCTTAATTAAACAATTATTGAATAGATGTTCATTATTATCTAAAACCATCGTCTGTTTCAATTCAATTTCGATTTGAAAATTTCTAGAAGTAAATTTAATACCTTGAATTTCTAAAATGGAAATTATATTGGTTTCAATATTTACATCATTTATTGTTAAAGCAATTTCATTCTCATCATATATTTTAATAGCAGGTTCACCATTTGAATTAATTTTAACATTGGTTCTTAATAAATAATATTTTCCAGACTTGTAAATACGTATAACTGAATTAAAAGCGCTCTCAACATCACTTCTATCTAAAGAATTCTGAAACCAACTTTCACTTTTTTCAAATATTAAATTTTGACAAGTTTCTTCTAAATTTTCAAACCATCTCATAAGAGTTTCTGAATTATTGTCAAAAATAAGATCACAATAATATTTTTTTCCTGATTTTACAAAGCCTTGTCTAGTTGAACTTTTAGTGGTTTGAATGTATAAAGGTGAGTTATTATGTAATATTTTTGTAAAATAAGCACCTCCTTGGATTCCGTTCGGGGCTCCTAAAGTTAATTTAGAAAAATCGAAATTATCATTTGGTTCAATAATATTATTCATTATTATGGAAATAATAGAAAATTTTAAAATAAATAACACGCAAAAAAATCAATTAAATTTATATTATTATTTATTATGAGAGAATCTTTAGTACAACAATGTTTAGATATTTTAAAAAGAGATGATATAAAGAATGAATTTAAACAAATGCTGAAACCTCTAATTGATTTTATTTTATATGAAATATATCCTTATATTTATATTACGGTAACTTTAGTACTAATCATTTTTATCATGATTTTAGCAATTTTATTATTATTAATTTATATTCTGCGTAATAAACATTTTTAAATTATTTTTTATTCTTCGTAAATTATATAAATGACAAAACGTTCTTATAGAAATAAAAAAGGCGGAAATGCTGATATTAATCTACCATACAGTGCCGATAATCAGATGAAATATGGCGGATACAAACACACTGGAAATAAGAAAGGAGGTGCAGGTGAGCCATATTCATCAGCTTCTTCATATGGTGTATATGTAAACGGTCCTGACGTGAACAATCAGTTCAACAGAGTATTTTCACAGACAGGACTAGACGCAAGTAACCCTAGTAATAATATTGTTGGAGTACAAGGGCAAAACATACCAAAAATGTTAAGAGGTGGATCAAAACGCCGTGTAATGAAACGTACTACAAGTATGAAACATAGAAAAGGTAAACGAGGTGGTTATTTTGGCCAAGTATTAAGACAAGCTATTGTTCCTTTTGGCCTTCTTGGATTACAACAAACTTTTGGAAGAAGAAAACATAAATCTTTGAAACACAAAATGACACGTAGATATCGTAAATAAACTCATATAGTTCGACGTTTTACATAAAAAAGATTTTATGTAAAATCAATACAAAGATGTATTTATTTGTATTTTTCTAAAAATTGCTTAATCTGGTTAGCATATTTTATTTTAGGTTGTGTATTTTCGCCATCATTATATTGGTTATGTATTTCTTTAATTTGATGTATATTAAAATTTCTGTTAGTTCCGGTGTCATCACTAGGTAAATTAATTTTTCTTTTAATAAATGTTTCTTCTGATTGATTTAAATAATGTGCTATATATGCCGGAGATTCATAAAATCGGGTTTTATTATCATTTTTATAAAAATTTTCTTCTAATTTTTTTTTGTTGGTTCCAAAAATATTCTTTGTATTTGTCATAATATAATAATGTGGATTTATAGCATTTACTGCGTGAGTTGGACGCACAAAAGTTTTTACGTGTTCATTTAAATAAAGTTCAGATTTTGTGTAATTATCCATTATTAATCCTTCGGGTTCTTTTTCCAGGTAATTTGAACCAAACATAAGCCAATTAACAGCTAATGCACTAGCAAAATTAAACCTACTCAAAAGATGTTTAACACCTTTATAATTATTATGTATAACCAAAAACTCATCAGCGTCTAAATAAATCATCCAATCCATATTCATTTTTCTGGCTATTTCAAGTGCCATATTCATTAATTTCATTTTTATTGGATTCTCCATATGAGAAACATTTACTATTTCCACGCGTTTATCAAAATTTGAAAATACATTAGACAATGGTAATTTGGATTTATGATCAAATATGATTATTTTTGTAAATCCTATTAATAAATGATGAGCCGCCCATTCTTTAATATGGGTTTCATCTCTCGCATTTGTAAATAAACAGACTCTGGGTACTACTAAATTATAGTTAAAATTCATGGTATATTATATTATTATTTAATATTAATGAGTTTTGAACAAAATATACAACACTGGATTCAATTAGATAATCAACTTAAAATGTACAGTGAAAAAATAAAAGAATTAAGAGAGAAAAAATTTATGCTTGAAAAAAATATAACACTCCATGCTGCTAATAATAATATGTTAAACGCGTCTATTACAACTAGCAATGAAAAATTAAAATTTGTAAATACAAAAATAGCTTCGCCACTTTCATTTAAATATCTCGAAAAAAGTTTAGGCGAAATCATTAAAAATAAAGATCAATTAGATAGAATTATTCTCTATATCAAAAACAATAGAGATATTCGGGTTATTCAAGAAATAAAGCGATTTTCAAATAATTAATTAATCTTATAATAATTTATATGACGACGACTTCGAATTACAGTGTAGATAATTATATTGGTCCAGATGAATTGATCTATAATAAAAGTCCAGAAAATGGTATTTATAGTGGAGGTTTCAGTATAAGATCAATAATGATGCAAAACAATATGTCCCCGATCATTACATTAAATGGCACTAATGGTCAAAATGGTGGTAAAATACAAAATGTATCAGATTTGTTCGACAATCTTGTAGTACCCAATTGGGCAATTGCTTATAATTATACAAAAGGAGGTGGCGTTACAAAAGATGATGTGAACGATGACGACGAGTTTGTTGAAGAAGAATTACATGAAAAATTATTATCTCTTGTAAAAGTTCATGATGATGAATTAAGAGAGAAAAATACATCAAAGAATAAGAAAAAAACAAGAAAACCATACTTAGCCCAAAGCAGCAATAAAAAAAGTAAAAAGAGACTTCATAAATAGATTTAGAAATGAGTATTTTTATTCAAAATGTTCGTTAAGTTTGTTATAACTATCTGGATTATTTAGTTTACATATTTTATGTGTGTCTCTATTATCATATAAATTATAACCTGATACTTTGATACAAACTTCTAAACAATCACTCATTTTTTTACCCATCTTATACAGTTTTCATTTACAATTCTGTTATCATCTGTTTTTACACCTTTTCTCATTTAAAACGCCCATTTTATATGAGAACTCATAAATAATTCTTCTTGATTTTTCGTGTCTTATTTTTTTGCTCTATAAAATGGGCGTTTTAAATGAGAAAAGGTGTAAATATACTGTCTTATTATTTTCCATTGTTACATAAATCGTTATAATAGTTTTATATTGTGTGTAAAAATAATATAAAACAAATTATTCACCCCATCTGTTATGATTAAAAGGTGAAACAAGAACATCATCAATATTGTTTTTCCAATAATCTACTTTTTTCTGAAATTCAATATCTTGTATCGTTTCTGGGTAAGGAGAAGATATTTTCATTAATTCATCTTCTTCTTCTGTTATTTTTGGTTTATTTCCGTAACAATTAACACCAAATCTAACATTTGGATTTGCTATATAACCCCCGTTTATTCCAGGACGTCCACAATCATGTTCGTGTCCTTTGATTTTTTGTAAATTATTGAATGTATTTTGTTGAGTTGGAAATAATGCCATTTGTTTCTCTGACCAACCATAATTACACCATTCACCGCCATTTTTATAAGCATCTTCTATTTGTTGATATGTTGCTAATTCAGACCCATATGCTTTACAAATTGCTTTCGCGTTATCATATGTGTAGTAATTGCCAGGTATGTTAAAAACTTGTTTTCTATATTGTATTTCTGGTACGGTAGTAGAAACGGGTAAGTCATTTTGACGGTTTCCTGGATTTTGATCTACTAAAATATCAACTTCTGCTTTATTTGTAAATAAATTTTTTAAATAAGCAGTAATATTTATGCTAAAAAAGTATTGAAAAGCATTTGCTAATATTAAAAAAATTAAAACTAACATTACTAAAATAACAAAAAAATTTTGTGAAAAACTGTTGGTATCATTACCAATGATACTCATACTATTCATATTATTTTCATTATTTCCTAAAGAAGAAAAAAATACAAAATAAGATATCAAAACCAAAAATAAAATGATAAATACAGCTGGATTTAAAACAAAATTATTTATATAATTATACATATTTACAGGATCTGTTGTTGATGTTGTATTTACTTCCATATATTATATATATATTACTGGATTTGTTTTTTTCTATAAAAGAGAACATATGCTTTTGGTGAAATAATTGACTCAACTGTTTTGATTTCAGAAACATTTGTATCGTTGAAATGATACCATTTACCATTAGCATTTTTTACGTAACAAGTATAATGACCACCATGTACAGATCCCGAATGATTACATACACCATATAACTCGTAAATATACGATTTTTTATTATAACCAATGACATAACTAGATAAATCTAAATCATCGAGTGGAAAAGAAATCAATATTTGATTTTTTTGATTCCTAAAATTAAATCTTTTGAAATCAATTACGAGAATATTCGGAAATGACCAAAATAATATTCGTTTTTTTATATCTATTGTTTCTTTGGTCTCTTCATTATACCATCCACAATCACCTTTTAATTCTTCGCCATCAACATACAAATTGAAACAATCAATTAATGTTGGACTTTTATTATTTTCAGGAATAGGTAAATCAATAATAAAATACGGTTCAGGTGTTTGGTTGATTTTTTTTCCTGTTTCAATACTTGTTATCTCAGAAACATGAATCGCATAAAACATATTCCATATTTCAGAGTATTCTTTCGTATACATATTTTTAACCATATTAAAACACCGAATAGCGAGTTCATCAGTTTCATTTTCAGAATCACCCGAAATATTTATTTTTATTTCTCTCGATAAAGAGTTGTGAAAACAATCGATCATAAATAATAAAAATTCTGAAACATCGTTTTGTGAATATCCTGTAAAAATCTCTATATCTTTTAGTTCAGCAACCTTTTGAATTGTTTTAATGAATTTATTAGGTGCTACTACGCAATTATTTTCCCATAATAATTTTCTTAAATTATTCCATTCTATTAATAAAGCAGAGTCGAATTTATTTTTAATTTTTTTTGCGTAATTTTTTTCATTTTCCAAGAAATCATTTAGTTCATATGTATGAGAAATGATTTGAATACATGAATTAATAAAACATGTATTACCTAGATTTGCTAACCCACTTAAGCCTTTATCAGCATAATTTTCATTTTTCATTTATTAATATTATTTACATTATATGTTTGTATTTATTTAAACAGATTTAATATCATTTATATATTATAATAAGAAATGTCGAATAATATTTTTAGTGATATGAATAATTCTGACATATTATTTATTAATATTTTGAATACCATGTATAATGATAATTGGAGAACTATTTCAAATTTAATTGACCAAAATAATGAAATTAGGGCTTCAATAATGAATATATTTAATAGAAGATACAGAGAGAGAAATACATTATCGGGTCAACAAAATAGTAATACTAATCCTAGTACCCCTATTAACGATGATAATAACAGTAATCCAAATAACAATCGAATTTATATAAATAATATCCCTTATATTATTGAAGGACTACAGTATTTACCATTATCTTCAAATAATAATCAAAATTCTGATATTACAAGATTTGACGGTAACAACGACGATTTACAAAGACTAATGGATTTATTTTTACAACCAATTGATGTATTTCCAACACAATCAGAAATACAACGTGCCACTAGGAGGACAGTATATAGTGATATTTTGAATCCAACTAATACAAGTTGCCCTATTTCATTAGAAAATTTTACCGATTCTTCCCAAGTAACAATGATAGTTCCATGTAGACATATTTTCAACACAGAGCCGTTAATGTCTTGGTTTACTAGAAATACAAGATGTCCTGTCTGTAGATATGATATTAGAAATTACAATGTTAATCAAAACGACACATCAAATACATCAACAAATGAACCTACGAATGAAGAAAATAGTTCTCCATCGAGGAACAGAGAGAGAAATTCAAACGTGCGTCGCCAATTTTATACATTCTCGGTAACACCTAATAATGTGAATAATATGAATAATATGAATGAACAAACTGTAGCATCGTTTGAAAATCTGTTCTTTGAAAATTTTAGTGATCTCTCCAATACGAATTTTACATCCAGCAATTTTCAACCGTTATTCAATTCGTTTTTTTCGAATAGAAGAAACCGTTAATGTAAATTGTTATTCTAAACGGTTTAAAGATACAACTCTAAAATAAATCATACACAAAATGAATACTATAAAAAGATCACACTGTAGATGGACTGTAAATGAACTTATTCAATTACAGAGAGAATACGAATTATTAGAAATGTCAATTCAACAAATTGCTAAAATACATAAAAGAAGTGTAAGGGCTATTTTATGTAGACTTGAACAAGAATATTTTATTGAAAACTGGGAACAAGCAAGAGGATTTTCCGAATTGATTGAATTGAATGACGATATCAAAGTTTCTATAGAAAAAGATACACAAACTATGTCACCATCAATGTCATTACAAGAAGAAGAACAAGAAGAAGAACAAGAAGATGAATCCATCAGTACTACAAGTTCAGATTCAGAATCTATTACAAGTAACAAAAAAGATGAAATTGATAATAGATTATTTAACTTGGAAAAATCATTTTCTTATTTGAGTAATATGGTAAAACAACTTTTCGAAAAAAAAGTTACAAGGGATGTAAAACCAAAACTACAATCTTTGCGTAAACAACATCTAGACCGATGCTGTTAAACATACCAAAAACAAAAAATTAATTTTATAGTTTGTCTCATTTTTATAAAATTAATTATAATCTAAAATCCATGTCTATGTGTCTAGACATTTCATGAATATTTCAAACAACTTTACCCAAAGTAAAGAAGGACATTATACTCTTATTTCCTTGTTTTTCGTTATTTGTTTCTCTCAAATATTTGTCAAATAATAGCGTTTTTACTTCTTTATTACGCAAATCTTCAATCTTGTCTTCTAATTTTTCTTTTTCGTTTGGATTATTATATTTCTTTTTCAGAAGTTCGAGTTCTTTCTTATATTTTACCATTTTTGTTAATTTCTTCCCTTGTATTTCCCATATTTTTTCCAAAACCAGAGCAAATACTTGTTGTACGGGTTTCATGATTTGATTTGTTATATAAAACGAATAATCAATTTTTAATTTATTTTCCTTTACAAAATTGGGTGTTTCTATTTTATCTCCTTGAAGCGCTTTCTTGTTACTTGTATTAACATACACGAACGGGATTCGATCGCCTGAACTAGGTTTATTCCCTGGATCTCGAGCAGTGATTCTATCTGCTAAAACTTTATGTGCAATTGATTGTGGATTTTTATAACCTGATCGTAACGATTTTGTTATAATTAATTTATCCATTGGATATTTCTCGTCTACTATATTTTGTAGTGAATTTCTCAAAAAATCCATTGCTGAATTGATATTCTGTTCTTTCATCAAAATATCTATTATACCACCATAAATATCTTTTACAATCGGTGCGTTATCTCTACGTTTCAATACAATCCCCATTTCCTTTCTTTTACATTTATTTGGATCGGTTTCATAAAGCATTCCAACATATCTTTTCTTTGAAAGTAAACAAAACGGCATGAAAGTTTTTTCATATTCAAGATCGTGTGGTCCTTTCAGTAGACTAGACGCCAAATGTCCAGCTTCTTGTGCTAATTCAATTGTAATTTCCAATGCTTCTTTTCCTCGAATCGGTTTACCTTCTGGTGTGTGTAAATTGAATGTAAAGAACACTGAATCCGTGTTATGAACAATCATATTACCTATTCCAGCAGCGAAATGATGATTTTCTGTCGTTAAATCATATACAAAGCCTTCATAAGGTATTTCATCTAGGCTATTAACACTATTACAATTTTCAATATCATTCTCGTATATTAAATATTTGTTAATTAATTCTACTTTATAATAATTAGGTAATGAATAATTCATTTTAACTATTTTTGTAGAAATTCCCATTGACTGATAGTAAGCTATAAATTTTGCCATTTCAATTTGTTTTTCTGTAATTGAAAGATCGAATACATTAATAATGTATTTTTCTTTATTGTCAATAAAAGGTAATTTATAATGTAACAATTTATCACCTATTGTTACATCTTTTGGTGATATTTCAGTGCCGTTTTTTAATAGTAAAGAGTGGTCATCTGTTACATCGACAATAGAACTATTAGTAATAACCCTTATCATTTTTTTATGAGATGCTAATTTATGACGTATAACCCTATGTAATTTTGTCCAACCTTTTTCACTCCATGTCTCTAAATCAATAAAATCACAGAACTCTTTTTCTTCCTTTCCTTCTTCGCGACACGTTACCCATAAATCTTTACCATATTTTTTAGCCAATTTTTCAATAGTTATAGCTTCAATTTTATCCCCCTTTTTAATATAAACAGGTGTATAATTAGCAACACTGTCTCCATAAATGTATTCGGCTTTTGTTAAAACAGGACCATGATCTTTGGTATTGCATATTGAATTTCCATAACATTCTTCGATTATTTTTTTAGCATATGTCAATAATAGTCGACCAGTTGCTGTTGTACATGCTGCTATATCTTTTTCATAAAAAGTACTTGTTTTAGCACCACATTGACCATATAAAGAATTAGCAGTCACTTTGTATCCTAATTGTCTTTTATCCAAAACATTCTTCATAAATTCATCTGATTGTTGAGGAATCAATTTACGCGTTGTTTTTCTAGCTATTAATAATTCCTCCAAAATAGACGGCATAATAGCAGATTTACCTTCGGGAAACTGTGCAAATCTACAAATTTTATAACCAGACTTTACTTTCTCAGCAGCAGCCTTTGGTGTTTTGCGAGTATATTTAAAAGTATCATATGTAATATTAACATATTCATAACCCGGTAAATTATCATAAATAAATTCACCTGATCTATCTTTTTCACCAGTTTCTCGAATGAGAGCACCTTCTAAATCATATTCTTTTGTCCAAACTTTGCTGTCATGAGATAGATTTTCACTAATCATAGAACTTGGATATAAAGAAGCATAATCTACACATGCGACTGGGTTGTCTAAATATAAATCACATTTGGGATCCAATACAATGGCTCCCTCATATCCCTCATCCATATTTCCTTTTTCAATAACCGGAATAAGTGTTCTTTTTTCACGGCATTTTTTAGCGACATAACTAGTTAATTTTATACCTTGTCCACGCATCACAAGGAAATTAATCGGAACACTACAGATTTTTGCCATTTCTATAAATCCGGTCAAAACATCAACTTTATTGAATAAATAATGAACCAAGTTACAATCCTGAATACAATATTTTGCTATAATTGATCGATCATAAGCACTTCCATTTGTCATTTTAAATATATCTTTTGGCGTAACATCATCTTTTGCTAAACACCAACGCACTTTTTTCTTCATATCAGGATTTACAATTCCTTCTATTTTGAATTTACATTCTTCTTTGTTTATAGAAGTCACTTTGAATTTAGCACCATCATCGTAATAATCCACTGAGTGACCTATTTCCTCAAGATGAATAAAACTACCTTCTAATAAACCAGTTAAATTTGTTGTTTTTATTTCTGTTTTAAATGAACAATGATGATAACTTTTAACATAATCACCAATGAAGTGACCTGCTACATAATCTAACTTATATGAAGTGAGATTCTCTTCCCGACGAAAGAAGTTATATAAATCAATCTGTAAACGCCCGTTCATTTTAATAAATTTTAGATCATGTTGTCCACTTGCTATTGTAATACTACTTTCTTCAATCTTGTATCGATTCGTATCTTTATCTTTTGTACCACATATTTCACCAATATTACGTGATAATTTCAAAAAATGTTCGCTACAATTATTTTCCTCGGTACGACGAAACATGAACTCATAATCAAACCCAAATATGTTATATCCAATAACGATATCGGGATTTTCTTTTTCAACCAATCGTTGCCAAGCAAGTAATACTTCGCGTTCAGTTTCATACGATTCTACAATACTATTTGGCATTGGCAATTCTGAACATGTATTTAAAACAATACAATGATTCTTATATGGTTCTTGATCGCCATAGTTCATAAAGGTAGAACCTATAAAGGTTACTTTATCGCCCTCTAGTTTTGGAAAAACAGAATTCAATGAATTATTCAATTCGTTAATTTTGCTAGTACGATCAAGATTTTTGTCAAATATAATATCAACAATAGTCATTTTTTCATTTCCACGTGACTTTATATTGTTTTTTTTATTATACCATTTATCGTCATCTAATTGTTCATCCTCATCCATTGCTAATTTTTCAAAGATTGATTCGATTGTAGTTACGTCATCTTTTGTATTATTTATGTTATTATCACTAATAACAGTAGTTTCAAACCATGTTTCGCACAATTCTTCTACAGCTTCCTTATTTTTGGGTATAAGATTACGCTTTGGATAAACAATATCAATTGTCTCCATTGTTTCGTAACCAAATGCTGCTAAAATAATGCGTCTTAAGATATTTTTACATAAATCTATAGAGATATCCATTTTTAAATTTTCAAAATATTCAGCAATATTGGTTGCTAATTTTTTATAGGATTTCACTGGAATAGGAAAATCACCGTGACTACTACTAGCCTCTATATCAAAACTCATAATTTTATATGGAACACGTGTTTCCATGTTATTTAAAGGGACAACGTGTTTAAAATTAATCATATATTCATAATTACACGTCGTTTTTTTGTTGTTGGTTATTTCCAATGTTTTGTTTTTTGGTAATGCTACCCATCCAGACGGGCTAATATCTCGAATATGAAAGAATCTTAAAAGTGGTGGGATATTTGCTTCGTATAATTTTGTATTTGTATTTTGAAAAACGAAACCATTTTTTAATAAATAATGGCCTTTGCTATAATCACTATACCATAAATTCTTTGTTTTATTAAAAGCGGCTACATTATTAAATTCAAATTTTATAAACTTATGCTCTTTTCCACCATCAAACCCATATAATTTTTTTCGTTTAATAATAATACAGTCAGTAATAGATTTTTCATAATATTTACCTATTTTTTGTTTTATATAACTTAAAAAGCATTCTTTTGTATGTGTATTCCAATTGTCGTCTACCATAACATAAAAGAATGGTTTAAAGTCTTCTACTAAAATCGAACAAGTTTCGCCTTTTTCATTTAAACCAAACATTTGTATTATAAATGTTCCGGAATCCATATATTTATTTGTTTTTTCATCGTCACTACTCCCAAATTCATCACTTTCATTATTTTTATTGTAAATATTGAAATCACAAATTCTGAAAATATATTCCATTTTGTTTTATTGTTTTATTATATAAATATCCGTTTATCTCATTTATTCGATTCATTTTTATTAAGAAAAATAATATATAATTATATAATTATATAATGAATAAAAAACCAATACTTGCTGTAGCTGTATTCAATTCTGGTAAAATAAAAGGAGTTGTGCATTTTATTGAAGACCTTAAAAATGACACAGTTATTATCAATATTCAACTATCTGGTTTGAATAAAAATAGTCTTCATGGTTTTCATGTACACGAATCAGGAGATTTAACAGATCAATGTACTAGTATGTGTGCTCACTTCAATCCATACAATAAAAATCATGGATGCCCTGGTGCAAAGGAGAGACACGTTGGAGATTTAGGTAATCTTGTTACTGATAAAAACGGTACTGCTTACTATACGACAGCAGATGATGTTATTAAATTACGTGGTAGTAAAGCGAATATAATTGGACGCGGATTGATTATTCACGCGGATCCAGATGATTGTGGTGAAGGCGGTTATTCCGATAGTTTGACAACAGGACATGCTGGAAAAAGAATAGCATGTGCTGTTATTGGATATGCGAAAGAAAATTTTGTTTGCTAACCTAAATATTATGTGACGAGTTTTTCAACAATTTTAAGGTGGTGAAGATACTTTACACTATTGAAGATTTAGAAAATGGGACAAAACCCCGATAAAAATTAACAATATTTGCTTATTTCAAAGCATGTAAATTTTGATTTTAGCAGTTCGTCTAAACAAGTTGATAAATTCTTGCTTCTGGATAAATAATTTGATCTTTCGAAAATTATATTAGAATTCATTGTGTTTTACGCCTTTTCTGATTTACATCGCCAAATATAATAATAAAAAATTGATTTATTATTATAACAGAAATCTATATTCAAATAAACAAATATCAAAAATGTACCAACCAAAACCTTTATACAAATTATTAGATTGGATAGATTTAAATAAACTTAATTGGTATCAAGTATCATCAAATCCAAATGCTATTCAATTGTTACAAGAAAACCCTGATAAGATTCATTGGGGAAGTTTATCAAAAAATCCGAATGCTATTCATTTATTAGAACAAAATCCAGATAAAATTGATTGGGAAAGTTTATCACAAAATCCAAACGCTATTCATTTATTAGAACAAAATCCAGATAAAATTCATTGGTTTTGGTTATCAAAAAATCCAAATGCTATTCCTTTATTAGAACAAAATCAAGATAAAATTGATTGGGAAATTTTATCCCAAAATCGAAATGCTATTCCTTTATTAGAAAAAATTCCAGATAAAATTATGTGGGAATATTTATCATTAAATCCAAATGCTATTCCTTTATTAAAACAAAATCAAGATAAGATTGATTGGAAGTATTTATCAGCAAATCCAAACGCTATTCCTTTATTAGAAAAAAAACCAGATAAAATTGATTGGTATCATTTATCAGCAAATCCAAATGCTTTACCATTGTTAGAAAAAAATCTAGATAAAATTGATTGGCATTGGTTATCATTTAATCCAAACGCTATTCATTTGTTAGAAAAAAATCAAGAAAAAATTGGATGGCGTTGCTTATCAGAAAATCCAAACGCTATTCATTTATTACAACAAAATCTAGATAAAATAAATTGTGAATTGTTATCATCAAATCCAAATGCTATTCGTTTATTAGAAAAAAATCCAGATAAAATCAATTGGCTTATATTATCGTCTCATCCATTCATCTTTGAACTTGATTATAAAAAAATGAAAAAACAATTGGTTGATATCTTTTGGGAGGAATTAATGATGGTTACCTTACATCCAAAACGAATATCGGCATGGTTAGATGCTAGTTTTGAAGATTTTTAATAAATGGGTGTTTCAAATGAGAAAAGGTCTAATAAGGATTAGAAAAATCCAAATGTGTATCCATTTACTAGTTTTGGTGTGTTGGATGTTTCTTCACCTTCAAAAAAAACTCTATGCTTATCAATAAATGATACATTGCCAATTGAAAACGAATAAGTATTTTTTTTATCTCTAATAGCTAGTGCGTTAGCTAAATTGGCTCTTTTTCTCATAGACGCATTAAAACCAGCTGTAGCAGCTGGTAGACTATCATATAATGCTTGTTCGTCTCCATAAAGAGTCTTTTGTATTAATTTCCGAGAAAATGAAACTAGGAGGTGGTACAGTAGAAGTTCCCATAAATAATATTATATAAAAATACTATTTTTCTAAAGAAATTAAAACAAACGCGCTCGAATTTTTTTAGTTCTACCATATTTACAATGTTGCTTTTGAGAGAATCCTCGAGGATTGCGACAATTAATGCTACGTTTGTATTTTAATGACCATTTACCACCTTTTTGTTTTTTATGATTCAGTTTGTTTTTCATATTTAATAGATTTTTTTCAACCCATTCGACAAAAGAATCAACACTTCTATCTTTTATAGTTATTTTTTCATCATTCTCGTATTCTTTTATTTGTTTTCCTTTTCTAGTTATATGATGGATAGAAGGGAACCCTCTTGGTTGTATCATTTTTATATTATGTAAATCCTTCATAATAGATTGATCTATTTCTGCTAAAACAATATGATCATTATTTTTATATTTACTGGAAAGAACATTTTCCATTTTTTTCCATTCGGGTTTAGTAGCATTACATGGCCCACAACCTTCTAAATAAAAAAATACAAAAATGTCTTTCCCTTGTGCTACATATTTATCAAACTGTTTTTTTTCTTTTATACTACTTGTAGGATTCATATGTAAAATAATCATTACCGATTTTATATATTTATACAACAATATAAAATAAATCAAAATTAAAATTATATATATAATATATATGACTTTATCTACATTATTATTTATATTAATATTTCTTATTGGACTCTATTTTTACGCAAAAACGAGTGAATCAAAATATATCGCTGAGATGTTCACAAACAATACTGGTGGAACGCGATGTCCGAATCTTCTAATACAAAAGGGTTCTAGAATTTATTTGTATAATTCTAAAATAGCAAAGGTACCTGGTGTAAATCCTGTTGAATTTGAGAATTTAGAAGATTATACAGAATTTTTAGATTGGCAGAGAAGCCAAGGTATTCGATGTCCTGTTTTATATCTTCAACAAAGTTATGATGCTCAGGGAAATATGACGTACAAAGTGAGACCTAGCGTATCAGAACCTCAGGGTGGTTTACCTTCAACTATTTTAAGTCAAGGACAAATTCAACAGTCAGAAAGTATTGCTACTTCAACAGGAAATTTAATAACAGAGGATGAAATGAATCATAATATATCAACAGGTCCAACGCCAACACTTTTAGTAGATGCTACTAGAAATGATCCTCCTTATAATAAGAATTCTTATCCTGCTTATGATCAAACATCTTATTATATTGGAACAAAAACTCCTTTAGATGAAATGAATACTCAAGAAGAACATTTACTATATAGTCCGAATCCAATGGATGAGAATTGGGGAGGTGCTGAATTTACTCAAAATTTAGTGGATATGGGATATTACAAAGACAATGAAGTGAACATTTATGTTCCATAAAGTGTAATAATAATATTGCGAATTATTATTACAAAATGTGTGGGATATTTGCTATTTTAGGTAAAGATAATTTTCAAGGTGTCGCTCTAACAGGGATGAAATTACTATTGAACAGAGGATATGATAGTTGTGGGGTTTCTTATATTGAACAAAACAATTTGAATACTATTAAATATGCTTCCACCAAATCTACACCTTCCATTGAATTATTAGAAAATGAATTATTATCAAAACCACGAATTGATTCATCCATTGCTATATTACATACTAGATGGAGTACTCACGGACCACCGACCAATGAAAATTCACATCCACATCATGATAACAAAGACCGCATTGCTTTAGTTCACAATGGAATTATTGAAAATTATCAGGAATTAAAAGATGAATTATTATCGCATGGTCTTGTTTTTAAATCCCAAACAGATACTGAGGTTGTTGCTGTTATGATTGGGTATTACTTAGATCAGGGATTATTGGTAGAAAATGCTATTAGTAATACAGTAGAACGTTTGTTAGGTACATGGGCGCTTACTATTATACACAAAGATTTTCCACACCGTATTTGGGTAACGAGAAACGGGTCCCCACTTTTATTAGGCATTGAAAATGATTATGTGATTATCGCGTCCGAACAAATTGCTTTCGCGAATAACATTAAAAAATATATAATATTAAACAACCACGATTTGATCGAAATATCCAAAGAGAATAATATTATCAAGTACAATAAAGATATACATAATTATAAAATTAATTATAAAAAGTCAAGTGAAATTGAGTTAGAACCACTAGGCTATAAAACCTGGTTATTAAAGGAAATTTGCGAACAGCCAGAAACTATTATACGCGCTATGAATAATGGAGGGCGCATAGAAAGTAACAAAACTGTCAAATTTGGTGGGCTGGATTCTTGTAAAATAAAATTATTAGAGATAAATCATATTATATTACTCGGTTGTGGTACTTCTTACTATTCGAGTTTATGGGCAATTAATATATTTAAATCTTTGGATATTTTTGATACCGTTTCCATTTACGACGGTGCGGATTTCAATTATAAAGATATCCCTAGATCTGGAAAAACGGCGTTAATACTTGTTTCCCAATCTGGTGAAACACGAGATTTATATAGGTGTATTCAAATAGCAAAAGATCATAATTTGATTACGATTGGAGTTGTCAATGTAGTTGATTCCATGATTGCTCGTGAAACAGATTGTGGTGTATATTTGAACGCTGGTAGGGAAGTTGCGGTAGCTTCCACCAAATCATTTACGAATCAATGTATTGTATTAGTATTAATTGCTGTTTGGTTTTCACAAAATAAAGACAATAATGAAGAAAAGAGAGAGCAAATTCTAGCTGACCTTATGAATTTGTCGTTTCATATGAGTGCCGTTATTTCTGAATGTTATCAGAAATTGCCAAACCTAGTTCACAATTGTAATAAAAATTCGATTTTTTTATTGGGAAAAGGTTCATCTCAAGCAATAGCATTAGAAGGTGCGTTAAAAATAAAAGAGGTTTCTTATATTCACGCGGAAGGTTATTCGTCGTCTTCTTTAAAACATGGACCACTTGCTTTAATAGACAAAGAATTACCTATTGTATTGTTGGATATTGACGACGAATTTCGTGAAAAAAATGCGAATTGTTTTCAAGAAATAAAAGCAAGAGAAGCATATGTAGTAAGAATTAGTGATATGAATTATGGTGATATTGTAATTAGCTATAATAAAACATTTGGAGGTCTATTAGCGAATTGTGTTTTACAAATGTTGAGTTATAATCTAGGAATTGAAAGAGGTGTTAATTGTGATTTTCCGAAAAATTTGGCCAAAGTCGTTACGGTGGATTAACTAGTTGAATCAATGTATTTCATTACATTGTTTAAGGCTGACTTAGCAGAATTAAGTTTGACTAATTTTTCTAAAGAATCCATTGGTTTAGATGTATCGATAGAGAGAGTAGTTTGTAACATCATCGTATTGATTAAGTCGTCTAAATTGAGTACAGTGTTTTCGTAATCTGTGCGATATTTACTTACTAAAAGTACATCTTGGTTTTTGATTGTCATTGATTTAATAGCCGCGGAATAACTTTGAGCTCCTCCAGCGACTCCCTTAGCATTGGAATCGGATGATGTAGTGTTGGTTTCCATTCCTTCCCTGAAATTTAAATTATTGAAAATTAAATATGCTAAAACACAAATTGCTACAATAAAAAATACATTTGTTAGTAGTTTATTCATTTTATATATATAAATGAATAAATATTTTTCGACAATTTCGACAATTTCGACAATTATTTGTTATTTCTTCGTTTTATTGTTTTAGTTCTTTTATTTTTCTTTATACTTATATTTTTCTTTATTTTACATTGTTTTTTAAAACTTTTTTTAAATTTACGATTCATTATACGTTGTTTCTGTTTATTTGTTTTTTTATAAAAATTAACATTTTTATTTCTATATTTAAAAAACCTACCTCCTCGCATTTTTTTATTTCGTATTGCTATTAAATATTTACCTTCCGGGTTGATAAAACCGCCAATACTATTCGGATTAACATCTCCTTGACCAAAAAGTATGACTAAACAAGATCTTATTCCGGAAGGTCGATCATTCGATAAACCAAGTCTTATATTATTGGGAGGCAAAATGGATGTACCTGGTTTCAGAATGTTGAAAGGACCTTCTACATAGCCACCATTTTCAAAAATTGTATTGAATTCTTGTATATCGTCACCTATTCCTTTTTTAAAAGAAGCAGTGACAATTCTTCGTCGTAATTTTTTTGATGTAATATTAACACCGTTATATATCGGTATCGCCGTTTCTTCAGAGGTGATTAAATCTAAATAGTTGTCCCATATCTTAATAGTTCCATTTGGATTAAATAGAGTATTAACATTTACCGATATTATTTCTCGTAAACATTCAGAAGCCTCTAAAGGTGTCGACCTACTATTCAAATCTATTTCAATTGGCGGATCTGCTGGATCATCTATATTGTTCGTTGGTGCTGAACTTACCCTACCCACATTGATTAAAATTTCGTCTCCTATTTTTAAAAAAGCCGAAATTGAAGCTTTTTTTTCACGTTCATTGAATTCTACACGAACATGGTATCTCATAGTTTCACCTGTACGTTGTAGAGAATTATTTGTAACATTTCCGTCTCTTATTACTACATCCATTATACCGTATTCAACGCCATTATTTTTAACGGATGAGTTGAATGTGTTACATGTACTTTGACCATCCATAATTGAAGATAATGGACAGAAGAAAGGTGGAATTCCGACTTTTGTGGTGACAGCATTATTGATAAAATACAACTGATTTTCAGGAAGAGTTTTTTCGCCTAATGACTCTAGAATATTTTTACTTAATTTGTTATCACTGATAGCGAATCCTGCGTTTCCTTGAAAATTTCCAGCACCTTTTGATCCTGTGGTAATCCATTCTTTAAAAGCAGTAAGCAATTTATTGTCAATATCTCCTTGTCCAGTTTTTGCTCCAGATAAATTTTGCTTCAAATAAATAGTAGAAAGAATTTTGATTTGAGCATTTAAAATGTAGTCATTTTGAGCAGTAGGGATTTTTTTCATAACATGTGATACGGATAATATTGCTGTTGAAATCATATAAGCAGAATTGATTTTTTGTACTGTAGTTAAACCAGGCGCTGATTCAAAAATTTGAGTCACTACCTCGAATATATTCAAATAAACATTCAAAGCTTGAGAAAAATTATCCATGAATCGATTCACAGCTGTCATTGTTGCAGTTGATTTATTTCTGATAATTTGTGATAATAGGGAAAATAAAATTGCGCTTCGAATTTGTCTTATCATACTTTGCTCAAACGCAGCAAGAATACCAATTTTTTTACTAAATTCTTTTGGTACAACACCGCTTGCGTTGAATTTAAATAAAGAAGGGAGATCGGTATTATCTTGAGATTCCATCGTCAACAATGATAATACTTTTGCGTTTATATCGACCATTCTATCATTTGTATTTTTGAATAAATTGTTCAAATCTTGTAGAAAACCCAATGTTTTGTTCATGGTTGGATCATTGAACAGTTTCAATTTGTATTGTTCTAATGAAGATAAAGAATCTATGTCAGAAGTAGAAGGAACATTTTTAATTAGAAAAGACAATAATTTAATTTCATCGATATCGCGATAAGGAGATGAAACGGGACCATACAATGCTTGAGCATATGCTTCTGGTAATCTATTTCTTGGTAAAAGAACTGTTTTAATTACATTATCATTATCCTGAATTTTTTTTTTGATGTTTTCATTTATTACAGGTATGTTATCTGAATTCAATAAATTGGGTATTTTAGTTTCATCGTTTAAATTAGTTACCAAATCAATTTTTGCATCAGGTAGTATATCCTGAGTCATATAATTTACGAATTCCTTTGGTATTACGAAATCTTCATAACGTAATTTTTGAGATGCTCCTCCTTGCATATTTTCATCGATTAAAATATTGTCATTTTCATCATCCATTAAATAATTATCATTTTCCGAATATTTTGTTAAATAAGCCTTTGATATTTTTGAAATTATAAAAAAATCTTTTATCATTAAAATTTCATTGTCTAATTTTTCAGATATAGTAAAATTATTTATATTTTTTATAAATTGTTTGATTACTATTTCTTCATACTTTTTATTTGTTTTACGTCTCAAATTTTGTATAATTTTTGTTTTGTTTTTAATTATTAATTCAATCGTTTTTTCATCTATCAAATTATCATCTCCTCCAAAAAGATCTAAAATTGTATAAATCGATATTTCATTTTTAATTCTATAACCTTGTTGAGATATTTGACCTACAAATACTTGGACTAATGTATCTAATGATATGTTATTTGGTTCAACAATATTGAAATTATCTTTACAATAAGTAATATACATTTCATTATAAGTGTATCTAAAAAGAGTAAATGTATGTAGTAATTCTAAAAAAGAAATACTTAAATTATATACACTCACTAGTGACGATTTATTTTTAAAAATCAAAATATCATTATATAGTTGAAATAATATATTATAAAAATTTTGAGATACTTTATTAGGACCTGTTTTTTTTAAAACATAATAAACAAAATATACATCTGGTGCGGTTTGGAGTTTTAAAAATGATGTTGTTTTCATATAATTATTAAAGCTTGAATAAAAAAATTCCACTCCTAAATGATCAATCATTAATTGAAAACCGTCTCTTTTTATTTGACGATATGTTATGGGGGTTGGAGAATTTTTTTCTTGTATATAAATATAATCGGAATCTGGAATTCTTATTAAAAAATTTTCCAAAGATACTATTATTTCTATGCTATTTAACCTATCTGGAGATGGTTGAGAATATAATACAGCATCATACGGATTAAATATTTCACCATTGAAATATATAAATCCTGGATATAATTTTTTATTGTTGTTATTATTTGAAAAATTTGCTATAATACCCGGAACATTTATTATTATTAAATTAATATCTTGCCATTGTTTAGAGTCACTAGCTGAATTTCTTGGGTTGTTTGCTGAATATAATATCGAGGGATCAATAGGATCCTTTTCTGGGTCGAAAAGTGGTATTAAAACTTCGCCAATACTTTTTATTAGAGTATCTCTACTCATCATTTCACCAATGCTCTCGAAATATAATTCTTCTTGGTTTCTTGTTGTATTTGTTTCTGTCATTTCTATATCAGTTGTCGTTTGTTCTGGAACGACTTCACGTTGTTGTCGCAGTCTACTCATACCCGGACCTCCTCCCATATTGGATGTACTCATCATAGTTCTATTTCTTTCACTGGATCGTTTAATCGCTTTTGCAAATCTACCTTCACCTAAACCTGCTGGATGACCATCGTGAGCTATATCATGACCAAATAAATTATATATATAAAATGCCATTTGATTCCTTGTCAATATTATTTCTTTACTCATATTTATTGTAATAAATCGTCTAATATATATAAATATTTATTTTTTCATTAAAAATTTTTTTATATTCGCTATAGATGTACATGTTATTTTCCTTGTTTGACCTTGTTTATTCACATTTACAATATCCTTCAAACATGTTTCATTTTCTTCCAAACATTTTATCAAATTTGCTAGACTATTAAATTTTTTTATAATTGAGATAGCTGTTGTCGCGCTTACCCCCGGAATTTGACATAACATAATCTCGTCTATGTTTTCAGGAGTAATATTTTCTTTTTTCACTTTTTTAACCAATCCGATGTAGTCTTTTTCAGTTGTTTCAATTTCATCAGCTGGAACATTGATTTCAACAATTTCATCTACCTTTGTTGGATCATTGGAACCCAATATTGTAAATTTTTGCGAAGAAGAACTATTTGAATAAAATGGTTTTCGGTTTGTTGTTTCCCCCTTTAACAATTTTGTTGTACAATTACAAATAAAAAGTGCACTTTCATCTAGATTCAATGTTCTAATTACCGAAAAACCTTTGTAATAATTCAGTGAAAAAATAGCAGAATAAAGTGTAAGTTTCTCAGTTTTCGAGTCTTTAAACATATTCATTTTATTGACATCTCCTTCTATCAAGTACATTATATTGTGATTGTGATGTTTTGAGATTCCGTTCAAACGAAATGATTGTTCTTCATAACGTCCATCTTTAATGCTGGATAATAAATCATTGATTGTTTTTCTTTCCATTATTAAAATATCTTCATTGTTGTTTGTTATAATTACATCTCCTATAGGTAATGGTTCGACAATCATTTTTAAATTTCTAAAAGCAGGAATAAATGAAATATAGTACGATATTTTGTCTTGGAGATCTTTTTCCCGTGAATCAATTTTAATAAACATGGTGATTTAGTTATTTAATAATTTAATAATTTGTTATTAAATTATTTTGAAGTTAAATAGTATTTTACAAATATTCCAAAAACAAAAATTGAATAAATAAAATTAACCCATATTGCCGCCAATGGTAGCCTTGTAACCGTATTTTTGAGTTTGAACAGTTGTGTTTGGAATACAAACTAAAGGAAGAGATTGAGGGGCTCTTCTTAGTGAAGGATTACTTTGCATGAAAAAGCCGATGCGAGGAGCAATGCCTGCTTTTTTTGCACCACCTCCACACACGTTTGTTCTATTACAGATGGACGCAGCATTCCTTGCATTTTTACTTCCAGAATATAGCACCATGTTTATATACATTATAAATATATTTTAATTTTATTCATCTAAATATTTCCAAATAAATCCGCCCACAGTTTTTCTTTTATTTAATAAGACACTTTGGATATTACTCTTAGAAAAACCCATTTCTTTTGCTGCGGAAACAATAGATTTAAATTCCTTTATTAAATTTCCTTCTAAATCATATTGAATAATTGGTCTGGTAAAATTATTTCCTAAACCTATTTTGAATTTATGAATTTGATTTTCTTTATTAGTTACCCGCGTAAAATTTTTCGACTATTTGTATTTTTGACTCTTCCTAAATTACTAACTTCGTAAATTGGAAATTCTTCAATAGTTTTCCAAATTTCATTTTCCATTTGCGGTCTATTGGTATATATAATATACCATCCGTATATTTAAGTCCTTTCAAACCCACCTATTTATAAACCCCAATGAAAATAATATTTCAAACCCACTTAGAGTCATCTCACCGAATATATACAACACAATGACAGACGTAAAAATAGCACACGACGACGACATTATCAAAACCGAAGAAGGCTTAATATTTAATCCATTCAACCCATTAAATATTAAGATTACATTAGATGACGTCCAAAATATTCTTTCTAAATACGGAATACCGCCTACAATAAGCAACATGGCCCTTTATGAGCGCGCTTTTGTCCATCGTTCCTACACGAAACGACCTAATTTTGAAAATATTGCGCAAAACATTACTATTGTAGAACGACCATCAGATTGTATGCCATTAAGCAGTAAATCCAATGAACGCCTTGAGTTTTTAGGAGACGGTATTTTGGAATTAGTGACAAAATATTATTTGTATCGACGCTTTCCAAAAGAAAACGAAGGGTTCATGACAGAAAAGAAAATCGCTATTGTTAAGAATGAAGCCATCGGTAAAATAGCACTTGAAATGGGATTACACAAATGGTTGATTATTTCTAAGCACGCCGAAGAAAAGAAGATCCGCACCAATCTGAAAAAATTAGGCTGTCTTTTTGAGTCTTTTTTAGGTGCTCTTTTCTTGGATTTCAATAAAATTACGGTGAAAGATGAAGAAGGATGGTTTCAGTCCATGTTTGTTACTGGGCCAGGATTTCAAATGGCGCAAAAATTTGTTGAAAATATTTTTGAAAAGCATATTGATTGGATTGCTCTGATTACCAACGATGATAATTATAAAAATATTCTTCAAGTCAAAATACAAAAAGAATTCAAGGTGACGCCGTACTATTTAGAAATCGATCATGATCCAGATTTGGGTTATAAAATGGGTGTGTATTTATGTTTAGGGCAGCAAATCCACAATGTTTCACATTCTGATTCTGTCAATATAAGTAATTTCCGTACATTCAAATCCATACACGATTATGTATCAGAACATGGAAAGGTTCTTTTGTTTATGGGGGAAGGTCAACACAAAATTAAAAGAAAGGCCGAACAAATTGCTTGTAATGAAGCAATTCAATGTATTCCTGAAAATAATTTAGATGAAGTGACCCATTTGGATATGTAAAATATACAGAATTTACTAGATAAATACAAAAGATTTATATATTGGAATAATATAATATAATGAATCCTTTAGACATTTTGAAACAAAAATTAATGATAAAACCGTCAATTAATGAAGAAGAACCTGTTATTGTTGCTATAAGAGGAGAATTAAAGCTCGATAAAATCCCAATTGAAAAGGAAGAAGGTGAAATATCCGAAGATCTTGGTCCTATTGAACTAAAAATAGTTGATGAGACGAATCAAGGTTACGATCGCACAAAATTATTCAAAAAAATGGTTGATAATAAAGTTTCTAGGGTGAAAGTGAGGGGACCCCCCCTTGTTCCTGAAACGGTTGAACCGATTACACCGATTATAGTTGAAAAAATTGAAGCACCAAAAAAAGCCACGAAATTGGTGAAAAAGAAATTGGTGATTCTCGAAGACAACTTTGAGAAAGTTGCGCAAATAGGGCCAGACAACTTTGAGAAAGTTGCGCAAAATGAGCCAGACAACTTTGAGAAAGTTGCGCAAAATGAGCCAGACAACTTTGAGAAAGTTGCGCAAAATGAACCCATCATCCCAACTGAAAAAAAAGCACTACGTAAAACACCGAAGGTAGAAAAAGGGATTGCTGTATTAGGTCCTGAAAATATGGTCGAAATCGGAAATACTCCTATAAGTGATCGATTAGCAAAAAAAGCGCCTCCTGTGATTATCAACGTTTCAAGTTATTACATGAATAACCGTGAACTGTTTGTTAATTTTATTAATTCTCTCTTTGAGCCTTATAAAAAAGAACTAGAATCAATGAAAGCAAACATATCTTGTGATGATATTGGAAAAGACAGTGGCGATTTTTCTCTCCTAACTCACCAAAAAATAGTTCGAGATTATATTAATTTATTCACCCCTTATCGAGGATTGTTACTGTATCATGGGTTGGGTGCTGGAAAATGTATGCGTAAAGGCACACCTATTATCATGTCAAATGGAGAAATAAAATTAATAGAAAATATTCAAGTTGGTGATTTATTGATGGGAGATGATTCAACTCCTAGAACCGTAACTTCCTTAGCGCGAGGACGTGATAAAATGTATGATATTAGTCCAGTAAAAGGTGAAAAATATACTGTAAATCAAGAACATATTTTGTGTTTACGCGCATCGGGATTTCCGAAATTTTCTTGTAACAACCATAAATCAAATACTAATTATAACATTCAATGGTTAGAAAATAATGAATTTTTGTCCAAAACTTTTACATTTAATCCAAATGATCTTAAAAATAAAGAAGAAATGAAACAACAAGCTACAATATTTTTTGAAAATATACAAAGTAATTCCAAAACAAATGATAACGTTTACGAAATTGCTGTGAAAGATTATTTACATTTGTCTGATAAAAAGAAGGGATTTTTAAAGGGATACAGAGTAGCAATTGATTTTCCAGAAAAAGAATTACCATTGGACCCGTATATGATTGGGTATTGGTTAGGTGACGGGCATTCAAATCATTCCACAATAACAAGTCAAGATTCTACCGTTGTATATTATTTTGCTAAAAATGTTTCAAAATATAATTTAATCTTTGATTATAAAAGTAATTATCATTATAGTATAAAAGGTGTAAATAGCGAAAAAAACTTTTTTTTAACTACATTAAAAGATCTTAACTTACTAAATAATAAACATATTCCTATGATTTACAAGTGTAATTCTAGGGAAAATCGTTTGAAATTACTGGCTGGTTTAATAGATAGTGATGGTTGTTTATGTAACAACGGTGGGTTTGAATTTACACAGAAAAATGAAGCAATGATGAATGATGTTATCTATTTAGCAAGAAGTCTAGGATTTTCATGTTATAAAGCATGTAAGAAAACATCATGGACCCATAATGGAGTAAAAAATTATGGAACTGCTTGGAGAATAAATATAAATGGTAAAGGTCTCGAAAATGTACCAACTCTTATTCCAAGAAAACAATCATCGTCAAGACAACAAATTAAAGATGTTCTTGTTACAGGAATTTCAGTTGAATATGTAGGAGAAGACGATTATTATGGTTTCACGTTAGATGGTAATTGTCGATATTTGATTGGCGATTTTACGGTAACGCACAATACTTGTAGTAGTATTGCTATCGCCGAAGGAATGAAAGACACAAAAAAAATCATTATTATGCTCCCAGCATCTTTGAGAACCAATTATATGGAAGAATTAAAGCGATGTGGTGATTTTTTGTACAAAAAAAACCAGTATTGGGAATTCGTTTCTACCGAAAAACATCCTGAAGCATTGCAAACTTTATCAGCCATTTTAAATTTATCGCAAGAGTATATTCAAAAACGTAAGGGTGCTTGGTTTATAAATATCAAAAAACCATCCAATTATGAACAACTAAATTCTGTTGATAAAAAATCACTCGACGAACAACTCAATGAAATGATCATGAATAAATATACTTTTATAAATTACAATGGTTTACGTATAAAACGTTTGGAAGAATTAACTTCTGGATTTACGAAAAATTTATTTGATAATTCTGTTATTATTATTGACGAAGCACACAATTTAATTAGCAGAATTGTAAATAAAATCAAAAAAGAAAAAGCTATTCCTGAAAACGAAAAAGGAGAGAAAGAATATTCCCCAAAATTTCTTTCAATAAAATTATATGAATATTTAATGAGCGCAAAAAACGCAAGAATAGTCATGTTGACAGGTACCCCTATTATTAATTACCCCAACGAATTTGGAATACTTTTTAATATTTTGAGGGGCTATATAAAAACGTGGAATATACCTTTAAACGTCAAATCAAGTAAAAAAATAGATAAAAATACTCTTAATGAAATGTTGTTGGGAGAGAAATCATTGGATTATCTAGATTATTCCCCTTCTAGCAAAATTTTAACAATAACACGCAATCCATTCGGGTTCAAAAATAAAATTAAGAGTTCATCTGGTTATCAGGGTGTATCAAATGTAAAAAAGGATGAAAATAGAAATAATATTTTTGACTCTGATTTTATTAGTGACGATGATTTTGAAAGAAGAATTATTGGTATTTTAAGAAAAAACGATATTGAAGTTTTATCGGATGGTATTAAAATAAAAAATATGAAAGCACTCCCTGATGATTTTGACATTTTTGAAAATCAATACATTGATAGCGTAACTAAACAACTTAAAAATATTGACTCACTGAAACGACGCATTATCGGTTTATCATCTTATTTTAAAAGTGCACAAGAAAGTTTGCTTCCGGTATTCAATAAAAAACTAAGTGTTGATTATCATATAGTTAGAATACCTATGAGTGATTTTCAATTTAAAATATATGAAAGTGCTAGAAAAGAAGAACGAAAATTGGAGAAGTCATCCAAAAAACCACAAAAATTGGATGATTTGTATAAGGAAGCCACTTCGACTTACAGGATTTTCTCTCGTTTATACTGTAATTTTGTTATGCCCGAACGTCCAATGCCTAATGGTAAACGAAAACAAGTCTCCAATGATGAAAGTAATGCCGCGGCTATAGAAGATTTGTTGAAACAAGCACAAAAAGAAGAGTCTAACGTAGATGTAAATAATGAAAATGAAGGTGAAGAAGAAGGTGACCAAATTCTAGATAAATTGGGTGGTGTCACATACAAAGAACAAATTGATGCTGCTATTCAAAACATCAAAGAACATTCTGATGATTATTTAACAGTAGAAGCGTTGACTAGATTCAGTCCTAAATTTTTACATATTTTGGAAAATATAAAAGATCCTGAATATATTGGTCTTCATTTAGTTTATAGTCAGTTTAGAACATTGGAAGGAATCGGTTTGTTTAGTTTGGTTTTGGAAAAAAATGGGTTTGCGAGATTTAAATTAAAAAAAAATGCTCTTGACATTTGGCAGATTGATATTCCCGACGAAGATATGGGAAAACCCACTTATGCTTTATATACAGGTACTGAATCAACCGAAGAAAAAGAAATTATCAGACGAATATACAATGGGGAATGGGACTATATTCCTACTAATTTGTCAAGTGAATTGAAAAAAATAGCAAATAACAACAATATGGGCGAAATTATTAAAGTATTGATGATCACATCATCGGGTTCCGAAGGCATTAATTTGAGAAATACACGATACGTGCATATTATGGAACCTTATTGGCATCCTGTTAGAACCGAGCAAGTAATTGGAAGAGCACGACGTATTTGTAGTCATAAAAATTTGCCACGTGAATTACAGACTGTAGAAGTATTTGTATATTTAATGACTTTTTCAGCAGATCAACTTAAATCCGATGATGCTATTGAATTGAAACGCAAGGATTTATCAAAGGGTGAACCTAAGGTCCCCGTAACAAGTGATCAGTTATTGTATGAGATATCTGAAATTAAAGCTAATTTAAGTTCACAACTTACAGAAGCAATCAAAGAATCGGCTTTTGACTGTTATATTTATTCGAATGGTAAATGTATGAATTTCGGTGACCCAAACAACACCAAGTTTAGTTATGTACCTGATTACACGAATCAACAAAATGATATTACAGTACGAGCGAATAAAAAGAAGATAGAATGGGAAGGCAAACCAATTAAAATAAAAGGAGAAGAATATGTCTATAGAAGAATGAGTAATACTTTGTTAAATATTTATGATAAAACAAGTTATTTGGAAGCATTAAAAAACCCTGATGTGAATCCAGTACAAATTGGAAAACTTGAAATAAATGATAGAGGAGAACAAGTATTCAAACAATTAATAACATAATGAAATTATAAAATCAATTAGTTCTTTTTCTTCATCCGTCAAACTATTGTAAAATAAAACAAACTTATTGTAATTAGTTTCTATTTTTTTGTAAATATGTTTTGTAAATTGATCTTTTGTTTTTTCTATTATTTGTTTGGGTTTGGTTATATCATACGCTATATAAATTCTTAGTAATGAATTTCGAACTCGAAAATAGCGATTGTCTCCTATTGAGCATGATGCTGAAACTTTTGTATTATAGTGAACATATAATACAAAAATTATTACTAATAAATACTTATACATTGTTTACAGTTTATTATTATTATTATTATTGTTGTAAACAATTCCATTATTCCAAATCATTTTTATTTATAAAAATATCAAATCTTTCAATGAGTAAATTTAATTTATCATTTAATTTAGATACTTGATTTTTTAATTCATATATATCTTGAGATGAATTTGTTTTCTTCAGTTTGTCTAATATATTATTATTTGATTCGTATTGCGTTTCATTCTGAATTTCATTCTGAACTTCACTTTCATTGCTGAGATCCCAAGAAATATGTCTTTCGTTTGATGTATTTTTTGTAGCGTTGTTTGTGTTGTTTGTGTTATTTGTGTTGTGTGCTCTGTTAGCATCCTGAAAAGTTTTATTTATAATTTCAATGTCATAATTTCTCTGTTCTTGTATTTTTTTTACTTCTAAATCCATCTCACTTATAGGTTCATCTAATTTATCACTAAAGTCAGGTACAGGAGGTTTTGATGTAGTTACACTATTCGCAAATTCTTGCTGTTTTAGTGACAATTTTTTTTCAAATTGATTTACACGTTCATTTTGAATATCTTCGTAAGTTATTAATTCTTTGCTAGTAGAATCAGAAAGAATCGTGTCATCGTGTATAGTTATCTTATTTCGATTGGATACTGAATACTGTTTTGATTGAGGATTTTGTGGTGAATATTGTCTCGATTCTTGTGTTTGCTGCGCAAATAAATAATTAATAATTAATAAAATGAATTTTTTATTTAATTCCATTAAATTATTACAATTATTTTTCTCCACCTCATAAAACTCTTTTACATTGGTTTGAAAAATTCGCATAATATTTGTTACTTTTACTTCAGAATCACACATTTTTTTTATTATGGGATCATTAATCAACACTTCCCATAATAATTGAATATTTCCTTCTTCTAAAAAATGTTGTATTGACATTGTGTTTCTCATATAAATATATTATATACCAACCAATAACTTTAATTTATAATTATAAAAAATCATTTATTAGATATTGATGTATATTGTCTATATTACCCCTATAATACACCATCCACAAAGAACAATTGCTAGAACAACAAATAAAATGTTTACAACTGGATATTATTAGGAATGATGCGAACAATTTTTTTATATCATTATAATTTTCATTTCCAATATTTGTGTTATGTAAATGAATACCTCTATTTGAATTAGAACTTTTATTTTCTTCTATAATTATGACATTATCATGCTTTTCTTTCATATAATTCAAGAATTGCGAAGAATCACTCTGTATTAGTAATGTGTAATTATTTGCGGCATTGTTATTATATTTAATTTTATATATCATTTCATCATATTTTGAAAAATCACCTAATACAGTTTCCAGGTATTTATCTGTTCCACGATAATATATTGAAATACATTTATTTGGATCAATATTGTATTTTACTAATAATTTATTTTGTATATCTATAATTTCTTCACACGGTGTAAAATATTTTTGTATAAACGGTTTTGTATCTTCTATATTTAATTTTTTATAGTTAGAAAATTGATCTTCAATTTTCTCATTTGTTATTGAAACACTATTTTCAAATTCTATATTCATAGTATTATTATTTGTAAAGAAATGATAGGTAATATCATTCATAATCATGTGACGAGGTTTATATAGTACAAACTGAGATGAAGAATCTACTATTTCAGGTAATTTTTTATTTTTATTAAAATAATTTATTATTTCATGTAGTCTTATATTACAACATGAAAAAAATCCAGCATTATGAGTAACTTTCAACATTATACTTATATTTATGTCTATTTTTTATATTTATAATTTATCATTATAATAAATTTTTCTGAAAGATTGTATATATTCATCTTTTAATGTGTGTGTTTTTAAATAATGTTCTGTGGTTTTATCTTCTAACATATGAATAATAAAAAAGATACTATAAACTCCGCACTCTGTGTTACCATACTGATGTTCTACAGGATGATTTTCGTCATACGTAAACTTAATTTTGGGTGTCAATTTATCACCTTGCTTATTTAATTTTTCAACAAATTCCTTTATTTCAATAGGCGCTGTTCTACCTACGCTATCAAAGAAAAATATTTTACGCTTTTTGATATTAATAAACATGGAAATCCAATGTTCTCCAGGCTTATTATGTGGATCTGTATTGAATATAATACCTATCTTTGTTTTTCTGTTTTTGATTTGATCTTTTAAATCAAAATTACATAGTTCTTCCCACACACACTTACCAAAAAATTGTTTTTTTTCAAAATCAATTGGTGTAGGACCTATAAAATCGAAACATTTATATGCTTTTTCATATTGTTTCATTACTTTCAAAATATCGATGCTTGTTAACCATTCATTTGGATTTTTCTTCCATTCATATGGAGACTCTGGAGCAAATGAATCTTTAAAATTCTCATCCAACTGACCAAACTCATGTTTTTGTTTCAACCAACATGATTCTTTGTTACATACATTACTTAAATAATTTGATAGAAGACGGTGTATTTCTTTCGGTTCATTTGTTGTTATTTTCACATCTGGATGGCGTATATTCCATCTATCTCTTAAAGTTATTAATGATTTATTAGTGTAACAGCTGTAATTGTTTTTTTCGTTCTTATCTTTAGGGCTACAATTCAATTTTTCCAAGGTTATATCCTCTAAACTGAGTTGATGATTGTGTTCTTGATTGTGTTTACGAATATATTTTTTGATTGTCCTGCGTATGCTTTTTTTGTATTTATAATCATTACTATTATTTTTTCTCTTTTTTATCGTCTTCTTTTTTTGTATTCTCGGCATAAACTATATTGATATTTTCTTTTTTTTGAATCCCTTTATTTCTTAATATTGGATCGTCTAAATGTATTTCTCGTAGTTTTGGTAATATTAATGGTTCTGTTTTTGTCAAAGATTTAATTTTTACGAAATTATCTAAATTGGATTTTGATTCAATTCTACGCATAAACAGTTTATTATCATCCAATATTTTTGTTTCATTGTATTCTGATACATTGTCTCCTTCGTGATTATTAATTTTCATGTCTTCATCGAGATATTTATAATCATGTTGAATTATATCATTTTTATCAAGTATTTTAAAATTACGTATACATGCTTTTATATAATTATTAAACGCACAAAGTAAATCTTCATCTACTAAAGTCGGATTGATAACCAAATCCTCATTTTCATTTTTTGGCGTTAATAATTCACGTGTTAAATTCAATACTCTTTTCCTGTAAAATTTCTTTTCTTTCCTAGTAATTTGTTTTGTTTTGTTTTTTGATTGTATTTTTGTAGTCAAATCTTTATTAATTAAATAATCCAAACTAATCTGATCTATTAAATTGATTGTTGACATTTTACAATAAAACATTATTTATTTTTTCATATGTTTACGCCTTTTTGTCGTTTTTTTACTCTTCTTAACTTTTCTATAGGATGATTTCATTTTACGTTGTGTTTTTCTCATTCGCTTTCCACCATTATTAACATCCATTTCTTCAATATCAACGTGATAATTTTCATTTATTAGTGGCGCAAAGTTATATCCATCATCATGATGAGCACCATCGTCGAAACAATTGTCAGCTCGGGCTTCAACTAATAATTCTACTATTTTGTACATTTTCATTTGGTTGTCGACAATATTATGACCTGGACTGTATTTATAAACATATGTTGCCCATTTCATTGGACACCATTTTTCGAGTTCGTCTTTTTCACTTGGATTTGCTCCATTAGTTAATAACTCTTCAACTCTTACAGCGTCTCTCTCTTTAATTGCTTTTATTAGCGGAGTATAATCAGCATTAGTACTACCCTTCTTTTTATTCCTTAGCGACATTTTCATTATATTATATATAATTTATAATATTATAAAATTTTTATTTTCGTTCTTATAACTTTATAACTCCCTAATTTGACTTCGTGTTGAATTAGAAAACATATATGTACCAACTATATTCGAATCAGGGTTAGGATTAAAACAATTAAATGTTTCATTCCTAAATAACAAGTTATGTGGCTGATATTGCTGCGGCGTATTTTTATTCGTATTAAATTTGTACTCATATAAATCACTGTTACTATTTGGAACATATACTGATTGACTACACTTTTGTAACGCAAATATTTGATTTCTTAATTCAGATTCAGTATTTATATTAGAAGCAAACCCAGACCACGGCGACTGTGTATTTCCTGGATTAAAAACAATGTGAGGATTGAAAGTTGGTAGTTGATTCATGTTGACATTTAATTCTTTTCTAGGATCGACAATTGGTAAATAAGAATATTTTGTCATAACTGGTCTTACATCTATATAAGGTTGTAACATTTGAGAAGGAATATTTCTATCATAAATTCTTCTATTTGTTTCATTATGTATTTCTGATACGCATTCTGTTTTCATAAATTTTATATTTACTATATTTATATATTTTTATTTATTTCTTTACTAAATTAAATATATATTTATAAAAGATTTAAGTAATTATTGTTATATAGTAATAACAATAAAAAAATGTGTGGTATTTTTTGTATCTTAAATAGTGAAAATAATAAAATAGACTTTTATAAAGAGCAATTTTATAAAGGTGTCAATCGAGGACCAGAAGACTCTAAATATATTATATATCATAATGTTTTTTTAGGTTTTCATAGGCTCGCTATTAATGGGTTGGATTCAATTTCGAATCAGCCATTAAATATTTACAATGTTGTTCTAATTTGTAATGGTGAAATTTACAATTATAATTATTTATATGATCTAATGAATATAAAACCTTTTACAAATTCTGATTGTGAAGTTATTATACATTTATACATAAAATATGGAATGGAACAAACATTACAAATGTTGGACGGAGTTTTTTCATTTGTTTTGTACGACTTAAGATTAAAAGACAATATGAATAATTTTATTTATATAGCACGAGATCCATATGGTGTAAGACCTCTCTATTTATTAAAAGATACTTCTCATAATGATGTAATTGGTGTTGCTTCGGAATTAAAATGTTTGAATGAATTTGTTAAAGAAAATGACAATTGTGAAATTCAACAATTTCAGCCAGGGACATTTTCTAAATATTGTTTATCAGAAAAAGCCTGCTCTAAATGGGAATTAGTCAACGGAAAAGGAAACCAACCTTATTTTATACCAGGATTTCCACATAATTGTAATTATTACAAAAATGGTGATATGAAAGATTATGAAAAAAATATTACTAATTATTTATGTGACTCTGTTCGAAAACGTTGTTTAAATACGGATCGCCCTATAGCTTGTTTATTATCTGGCGGATTAGATAGTAGTTTAATTACTGCGCTAGTAAATCATTTTATTAAATTAGATTTTGGATTAGATAAGAAGATTGAAACATATAGTATTGGATTGGCGGATTCAGAAGATTTAAAACATGCTAAAATTGTTTCTGAATATTTGGGTACAAATCATACCGAAATTATTATAACCGAAAAAGAAATTTTTGAGATTTTATCAGAACTGATATATACAATTGAAAGCTATGATACTACTACAGTAAGAGCAAGTATTGGTAATTATTTATTAGGAAAATATATAAGTAAAAATAGTGAGGCTAAAGTAATATTTAATGGCGATGGTTCTGATGAATTATGTGGTGGTTACTTGTACATGTCAAAATGTCCTGATTGTATAGAATTTGATAATGAAAGTAGGCGATTATTAAAAGATATTCATTTATTCGATGTACTTCGGTCGGATAAATCAATATCGTCGAATGGTTTAGAACCAAGGACACCATTTTTGGATAAAACATTTGTGAACTATTATTTGTCCATCCCGCAAAAAATAAGGTTTCATACAAATAAAACAATTGAAAAATTTTTGCTGCGAAATAGTTTTACGAAATCAAATTTTAAGGATTTGTTCGATAGACAAATTTTACCGGATGATATATTATGGCGTCGCAAAGAAGCATTTAGTGACGGTGTTAGCAGTAAAGGGCGTTCATTATATGTTATTTTACAAGAATTGATATCGATTAAGTTAAATTATGAAAATTATTATAGCAGTGATGTCGAGGATTCTAGAAACAATAAGACTATATTTAATAAATACAACGCGGACATAGAAACCGAAAAATTATATTATAAACATATTTTCGATTCTCATTATCCAAATTGTAGTAAACTTTTACCTTATTATTGGATGCCTAAATACACTAATGCGAAAGATCCTAGTGCTAGAACATTGGAAAATTATGATAACTGTGATACAAAAAACAATCAAAAATAATATTTACAAGTTTTATTTCTTTTATTTTGATAATTTTTTCGTGTTTTGTTTTTACTCGTTTTATTGAAAAAATCTTGTAAATGAAACATTATTTTTTTACTTACTATTTTATCAATCTCATATTCTTTTTGTGCTTTTTCGATTACTTGAAAATTATACAATTTAATATTTTTATTCATAAAATCGATCCAATCAACTTGCTCCGTCGTGTCCAATTTTTTTTTCCCAACATCACTATTCAAAAACCGTTTGAATATTTCTTCAAAATTCAATTCATAAATATATGGTTTAATGTTGATGTAATAAATATTTTTATTTTTCATTCCGGGAAAATAATTATCATCTAAAAAACAAATTTCGGCGTTCGGTGGTATTTTTGTACACCTAATAAAATCTTTGTATGATTTATCATGTGAAGATCTACATATTTCGACTCTTTTTCCATTTATTTTAAACGCAGCAATTATTTGATCAAATATCGAATAATTCATTTTGGTTTCAAAGTAACGTAAAATATGATTTGCCCATTTACGAGGACCTTGATTATTTGTATAAATCATTATCTTGTGACAAAAATTATTTATTTTTTTTTGTTTTAAATAATTTAGAATATTTGTTATATTTGGGCGTAAAAATTCAGGATACAAATCCAAAATTTCATTAAAATCATTTTGATTCAACTCTTCTTTATTATTTTTTAAAAGATAGAAATTGAGTGTGTCCCAGAATATTCCTAATTCTACAAAATAACCTAGTGTTTCGTCTAAATCAAAAACAACTATTTTCATTTTGGATAATATTATTATATAGTTATTTTTTATAACTTAAAAAAAATAATTATAATATTTGTATATTTCAACTACAATAAAAATAAACATATGCGTCGTTCTAATTCAAAATCTAATTCTAATTCAAAGACTAATAAAAAAACTAATTTAACTAGCAAAGATTATATTCATATTTTAGAATACTATGATATAAACATACCTAAATCAAAACGACTATTAGAAAAAGAAGCTGAAAAATTATTATCTGATAAATTGTGTAGATGTATCAAAAGCGTAAATGGAAAAGGAAATATAGCAAATGAACAGCGATCAATTGGAATTTGTACAAAATCCATTTTTAATAATAAAGGGTTAACTCGTGGAAAATTTAAATGTAAAAAACCTACTAGGTTTGTAAATTTTAATAAGACAATGAAGAATCGAAAATAATGCAAAACAAAAAGCTAAACCCCAAAAATAATTATATAAATCAATATATAATTATGTCACCAATTCAAATTTACGATATTATTATTGTTGGATCCGGAATCGCAGGGCTATATTCCGCTTACAATATCAAAAAAACCTCACCCAAAACCAAATTTTTAGTTTTAGAAAAATACAGAAAAAAATGGATCGGTGGGAGAACGAATAATGAAACTTTCCATGGGACTCAAATTGTTACTGGTGCTGGGATCGGCAGAGAAGATACAAACCCTTTATTGATCAAATTATTACATCAATTACATGTTCCTTACAAAAAATCTATTTCAATCATGGATTATTCCAAGTTATTACCAAATCATTTTGAAATTGATATTGTTAAGATAATTGATCATTTGAAAAAAGAATACAACAAAAACCCTGACAAGTATAAAAAACTGACATTCAAAGAGTTTGCTATTCGAATATTGGGAGACCAAAATTACAGATTATTTGCTATTTACGCCGGCTACACTGATTATGAAAATGCGGATATTTATGAAACTTTGTATAACTATGGTATGGATGATAACCAAGGTGGATGGACTAAGATATATATTCCTTGGAAAGAATTAATACATAAATTATGTCTATTTATTGATTATACTCGAATAAAACACTCAAATAATGTTGTTTCTATAACAAACGTGAATAAGGAAATAATCGGACAACCTTGTTTGTTTGAGATCAAAACCAAAGAAGGTAACCTATATTATTGTAATAAAGTTATTGTAGCTACAACAATTTCAGGTATAAAACAGCTTGTTCCTTGCGCTTCAAAACCAAATAGTATATACCAGCAAATTCATGGCCAACCTTTTTTACGTTTGTATGCTAAATTCGATAAAAAATCGTCCAAGATAATGGAAACATATGCTCCTCATTACACTATTGTTCCTGGACCTTTACAAAAAATTATACCAATTAGTTCTGAAAAAGGCGTCTATATGATCGCTTACAGTGATAATTCAAACGCTGAAATTTTGAAGAATTATTTGGAAAATACTCTAAAAAATAGAAGACTTTATGAAGAATTGATTGAAAAAAGCCTGGGTATTCCATCCAATTCTTTGAAAATACTGGATCTGAAAGATTTTTATTGGTCAATAGGAACTCATTATTATGAACCATTGTATGGACCTTATAAAAATCGACGTGAATTTATTCATGAAGCGCAACATCCTATGGATGGTATGTTAGTTGTAGGAGAAGTAGTAAGTAATTATCAAGGATGGTGTGAAGGTGCTCTTGAAAGCGTTAGAGATGTTTTAGATAAAAAATGGATTGAAACATTGTGTTTTTCAGAGAAATAAAATTATATTATATTTTGATATAATATAATCAAAGATGTCAAACATGACAAATAAATTTACTTACGAAAACACCGAAATCAAAAAAATCGGTGGTAAAAAAATAGTGCGTAAAATAAGTATAAAAAATGGAAAGGCCACTAAAACAGTAAGTAAATATCATGGTAGAAAACATTTAGGTACGGTAAAGAAATCGATTCATAAAGATGACGTAAAAATGATTGGATTAGGTAAGTTTGTCAAAGGATTATTCATGGATTGTAAATGTGGTACAAGTGGTACAAGTGGTAATAATAAAAAAACACGCAAAAATTGAAAATAAGTGACAAACAACAAATATTATTTGGATAAATGATCTAACGCACAAAGAAGTACTTGCTCTTGTTCAGTTAATTTTTGGAATACTAAATTTTCATCTAGTTTAATTTGAAAATGTTTATTAGAATATCCATAATTTTTACAAATAATATACACTCCATCGTCTTTTATCTTGAAATCACAAAATAATGCTCCTTTTGTAATTTGAATTTTACATGGGTTTGGATCATTGATAGGAATCCATCGTATGTAAGTCCCATATTTTAAATCACTTAATTCATCGACATATTTATATCCTTTTATTTTCTTCATGATTTCTAGTGATTTTGATCGTTCTAATTGAAGCTCATTGATGATTTTCAAATTCATTTCTAATATTTTTTTTGTTGTGAAATTCAACAAAGATTCATTCGTTTCGTCATCTAAAGCTTTGTATAATTTATTAACATCCATATATTTTTATTGTTATATTCTATAAAAATATATATTTATATGTTATTTATTCAAATAAAATTGAAATAAATGACACGCAGTATGTTTTGTGATATGATTATAAAATGAACGACACTAATTCAAATGAAAACACAGATCAAAATCCTCTAAAAAGAGTTCGTTGTGATTATTCTTTATCAGATCAAGATATAATGAAATTAAGAAAACAAAATGTTCTGAATGAAATAGAAATTTTGAAAAAAACAGATAAGTTGGTTATTTACGAAAATCAGGAGATAATAGCAAATAACGTAGTTAACGCGTTTAAAGATTGTAAAATTATAAACATTATGGTTGTTTCTAAAACACAATCTGGTAAAACTGGAAGTATGTGTGCTACAATTAAACAATATTTGGAAGATAAAAATAATTTAATACCTATCGAAAATATTTACATTATTACTGGGTTATCTAGTTGTGAATGGAAAGAACAAACAAAAGAAAGAATGCCAGAAAGCATACAACGTAGAGTATTCCATAGATGTGAATTGCCTAATACATTTGTAGATGAAATTAAAGACAAAAAAAATATCCTTATCATTATGGATGAAATTCAGGTCGCTGCGAAAAAGGGTCAAACAATTTATAAAACATTTAAGAACTCCGGCTTATTCGATAAAACAAAATTATATGAAAATGATGTTAAAATATTAGAGTATACCGCAACCCCAGATGGAACAATATATGATTTAATGAAATGGAAAGATGCGTCGACTAAATTATTAGCACATGTTGGTGAGGGATACGTTAGTTCATATGATTTGCTACAAATGGGGAGAGTAAGACAATATAAAGAATTGTGCGGATATGATAAAAAAACTGGTATTGTATACGAAAAAGTATTTGAAAATATCCAAGAAATTAAAAATGATATTGATAATTATGTAAATCCTCTATATCATATTATTAGAAGTAAAAATGGTCTTGAACAAGAGTTAACTATCCAAAATTTTAAGCAAATATTTAACACGAATAGTTATGAATTTATTAAGTATGATAGAGAAAGTGAAATCGAAGATATAAATAAAACCTTAATAATTCAACCTGAAAAGCATACCTTTATATTTATTAAAGAAATGTTACGATGTGCTAAAACATTAAAAAAGACGTATATTGGAATATTATATGATAGACATAGTAAAAAACCAGATGATACTAACATTATTCAAGGTTTAGTAGGACGTGATACTGGGCATGATAATAATGGTATAAGTATATGTTATACAAATATTAATAGCATTGAAAAATATGAAAAATTATGGCAGAGCAACTTTGAAGATAGAAGTATTAAATGGAATTCAAAAACAACCAAATATATCAATGGCATTCTTTCTGGTAAAAATACATTTAATGATCCAAAAGATTACACTGGTTTTTCATCAGCAAGTGATGACGATGATGATGAGACAAATGATCCTGTTATTAAGAAATTCAAGACACAAGAAGAAGCAAAAGAGTATTATGTTAAAGAATTGAAGGAAATTATGGGCGGAAGAGGTCCAAACAAAATAAAACCAAATGAAAACGGATATTATGAAGCGGTTATTCGTTCAACCAAAAAGATATATAGTTGCGACGAGATAAAGTCTGAAAGAAGACAAGGATTAACAGAAAATAATTATAGGCTTTATCCTTGTTATGAAGATGTAAATGATAAGACTACTTTACAATGGTGGTTTATTCACTATTAGACCCGTGCTTTTTGTAACACGATAAAATCTTTTTTATCGAACGATCACCATGAAGAACCAAATGATCCGGATAATACTGAATTTGCGGCCATTGGCTCATAAAAACCTTCTGACCCCCCTGGTGTAGCAGCATCAATCAATGGTGTATTGTCCTTTTGATACATATTGTTATAATTAGGGATTTGTTGAGTAGGTGCATTCATGTTAACAGTAGGTAACTGATTGATAGAAGTTGAACCACCATACAAAGATTGATTAATCGCACTTTGATTCATATTTACATGTTCATTTTGCTGGGATTGGACCTGTGGCATACTTCCAATTCCGCCTAAATTCATTTGATTCGACATTTGTTGTGGCTGATTTGATCGCGTATTTCCCTGTTTCCCCCCAGCACCACTAATTTGTTTGGTTTTACCATCCCATAATTCAATCAAACGATCTACCAAAATATTTACTTTTTCTCCTAATTTAGTTTGTAAACTCATTGTGATCATTAAAACTGATAAAATAATATAGGTAATATTCATTTCTGGGTAATCCATGCCACTATATGTCGGGACATATACAATAACACGATGAATCATAAATAATCCTAAGAACATGACAATAATTTGCATTACAACTTCTGCTAAAATTTCTAAACTACCTTTTTTATCATCAGCCTCAGGGACGTATTTTGCCATAAATTTATTCAATATGACAATAGGTATAATAGCTAATAAAGCATATTGAATAATATTTAATACATGGGACTTGGAATCATTGTCAAAATTAAAAACATGCTTAAAGAATCCTTTTTTTGAATTATCTGAACTTTCCATATGATTTATACCAAGAAAAGAAAAGTAATTAAATAATATTTAATATTTATAAAAGTTATTAAAGTTATTTCATTAGTAAATAGATTATGAGTGAACACGAAGAATTTACTACTTTGCCTTATATAAATGATAAACTGTGCGAAACTAAGATCAACAAATGTAACAAAACAAATGAAAAAAATGAAGAACAACAATATTTGGATTTAATTCAACAAGTTCTAGAAACCGGCTTCTTTGAAAAGGGACGAAATGGAAATACACAATTTATTTTTGGAGGATCTATGCGTTTTTCTCTCAAGAACGATATTATTCCATTTATAACAACGAAGAAATTAGCATGGAAAACATGTCTAAAAGAATTATTGTGGTTTATTCGAGGCGAAACTGACAATAAAATTTTACAGGATCAAGGTGTTCACATTTGGGATGATAACTCTTGTAAAGATTTTTTGAAAAGTAGAGGGCTTTCGCATTACCAAGAAGGTATTTTAGGACCCATATACGGATTTCAATGGCGACATTTTAATGCGCAGTATGACATAAATAATGGGGAAGTTTTAGATGAAAATAAACCCGGGATCGATCAATTACAATATATTATTGAACAATTACAGAATCCAGAAACTAGAAATAATCGCCGACTTATCATGACAGCTTGGAATCCTTGTCAACTAAACAAAATGGCTCTGCCACCATGCCATATTTTATGTCAATTTAATGTTTGTGATGGAAATAAATTATCGTGTGCATTGTATCAACGTAGCGCTGATTTGTTATTGGGTGTACCTTTTAATATAGCATCATATTGCTTTCTTACACATTTAATTGCGCATCACTGTAATTTAGAAGCATACGAATTTATTCATTTTATGGGAAATATCCATATTTACGAAGAACATTTTGAAGCAGCTAAAATTCAGATAGATCGGAAACCACATGATTTTCCTAGTGTAAAAATAATAAATAGGAGAGAAAAAATAGATGACTACAATGTTTCTGATTTTCAGATTTCAGATTATACAAGCCACGAAACAATAAAAATGAAAATGATTGCTTGAATTGTATTTGTGCGTTAAGTAATTTAGAAACAAAGTATTTAATAATTATAAAATGAGTAGTTCTAGATCTATTGCCGCTGCTAGACAAAAGAGAGCAGGAGAACAGTCTAATAATATTTCAAATAATAGTGGACGTCCAGTTACGTCAATATCATCGCAAGCAGTATTTGCTCAACAACAACAACAACAACAACAATCCGGTAATGTTAGATATAGCAATAATGTACAGCAAGCCAATGTTAGTGGACAACGACAACGAGGATCAGGTCGACAAAGTCAGAATCAATTACAATCTCAAAATCAAGATTCGTCGCAAAGTACAAAAATTAGTCTTCCAAATGCCATAGGTTTAATTACATTAAGAATAGGAAGACTTGAAAAATTTATCCAAGAAGCAATGGAAGATGGATTATTTGATGGCACACAAAACAACAATATGAATAGTGAAACAGATAATAGTAATATGAAAATGGTTTCAGATGAAGTATTTGAAAATATTGTAAATCGATTGAATAGTTTAGAAAATAATGATGAAAAATTTGCGAAATTTGATAAGGATATTAAAGATATGAAAGATTCTATTAATAATTTGAATATGAAAATTTCTTCTTTTATGAATGAAACAAATGAAAAATTTATGGATTTTGAATCTGCTTTAGTTGAAATTGAAAAAAATGTGGAAGAAAAGAATATGGAAAATAATTACTTTCGTGACGAAACTGAAGAACAATTAGAAAATTATGTTGATAATAATGAAGAAGTTGACGCTGATGTTGACATTGACCAAGATAATTCTATTCTACACACCGAAAGTATGTAGAATATCAAATGCGAAAAACAAAGCAAATAAAAATTACAATTGTATAATATAATGGAATATAAAACAAGAGCAATATCAAATGCTGAGATGACATTGGAAGAATTATTTCAAAAATTTTGTCATATGGAAAATAATAATGAAATTATGATAAATCATGATTATTTAAAAAAAATAAAACAATACACCAGTGAAACTACTATTTTAAACTATATGATATTTATTATTGATAGTGTATTGAACAAACATACCAGTTTTATTGTTAATGTGTATATAGATAATTTAACATTACTAGACATTGATAAAAATAAATATTTTATTCAAAATATGTGTCAAATTTTGAAAGAAAAGTTTCCTGATAAATTAGAAATATGTTATGTTCATAATACTCCTTTTCTATTTGCGCAATTGTATAGTTTATTGAAAGTGTGGGTAGACAAAAAAACGTTAGCGAAAATAAAGTTCAGGGATTAGTCAACAATTCTATTAGTAGATGTAATATATTTTTCCTGTAAAGTTTACAATGTAGGATCTTATAATGGTTTCTGGCATATATGCACTCGTGGCTGAAAAGAGTGTATGATACCTCTGGTCTACCTAGCGAACTCAGATATACCTGGGCTACAACTTTTCACTCTGATCCTACAGAAATTGAGTTGCCTGAGCTTGCCGATGACGAGCCAGTCCAACCTCCGTTACTGGCTGATGGTACTAGTTAGTTACGCCTAGAATCATACTCAGCCGTGTGAAAACATCATTGATATATGTTTTCAGACGGCTGATTGAAAAAATCTTTGATATATCTCAGCCCCCATACAATCAATGTCATTCCTACTAGACAATAAATATAAGTAGTTATTATACCCAATATAGCAGGAATTCCATATTCAGGTTCGAATTCAATTCTCACTTTTTTTTTTTTTGGCGTACAAAAACATGTAAGAAAATTATAAAATATAAACAATCCGAGAAAAACTAGACATATTATTTGAGTTTCTTGTTTAATTTGTTCAATATTATTTGAATCAACATTTAAATATATTTTGGAAAAATATATTATTAATATTGAACATGTATCAATAATGTTACTTAACATAAAATAAAAAAATTGTTTTTCTAAAGTTGATTCATTTAAAGTTGGTTCATTTAAAATAGAATGATTGGTAAAATTTAAAATAATAAAATTAAATATAGAAAGAGAAATTCCCGTAAAGAAAAACAAATAAGTAACACTTTCTTTTTCACCTTTATGTTTAATATAAAGTAAACAAGCAATTAAAAATGATATGCTAAAAATTGAACAAAAAATATAGTTAAATCTTAACATATCTATAATTACTGGTTCTTCTGTATGAGATATCCGGGTTACACTCATGGTATATATTTTATATATTTTATATATATTATTTTATAAAATATATAAAATATATTAAATGTAAACTAGCAAAAAATTCCATTTTACATATTTTCTCATAATTTTTTCAAACAAATTAATCCGAAAAAAAATGCTATAAAAGCACAATAACTTGAAAGCACAAGAAGAAAGTCCTGAGTTTCTTTATTGAGATGAATTTGATCTTCATGTCCTTTTTGAAGAGGTATACTTAAAAAAGCGCAAAAAACGAAAAAGACAAAAGAACATATTTGATTGATTACTATATCATTTCCTATTTTTTTTCTATTTTCTGTAAATACACTGAGACTATAAGAAATGATTAACAACGCACATATCATAGATATGATATGTAGAATAGCAAAACCTTCTGAGTACGGATGTACGGTCATAATAATATCAAACAATTTAAGTATAACTCCAAAACAGTAAAATAATATAAAAAATATATATCTTCGGACACTTGATAAGTTATAATAGAGTAACACAATAAGTAAGCTAATAAGATTTAACACAAAAAGTAGCAAATTAACTACAAATACCGTTTTTTTCTCATTATATTCGAAATCTTTATCTTCATCTTCATATTGAATTATACGATTTGCCATCTTTTATATAAATAAATAAAATTTTTTTTTACAATAATATATTTCGATTCTTTATAAATGAAATTCATTCTTTACTAGTATTCTAAATATCACCAATTCTGTTAGAATCGATACCACCATACTTTTGTAGTATTTGTTTAGATTTAGGATTTGTTATTTCTTTTCTTTCTGGGGTAGTATAAAAATATAACGTTAATATTCTTATTATCGCGTATACTAAAATAGCAGCTACACAAATTATGAGAGTTTTCTGAGTCCCTTCATTTTTATCCAAATTTATTTCAGAAAAATAATATAAGAGTACTGAACATGTAAAATTTAGAGTACTTAAGAAGAAAAGCAAAATTTTACGACTAAGATTATCGGCTCCAGAATTGTCAGCCAAAAATAGTACATTGTACAAGCTAAGGGAAATTCCAAAAACGTAAAACGTTATCAACACTCCATCAGATAATACTGGACTAAGTCTAATATAAAGTAAACAACTAACTAACAATATTACCGCTACAATTAAACCAATAATACCTCCAAATACTTTAATTTCAAAAGGAGTCTCACTTTCATAAAATGGATTAGGTATTCTCTTTTGGCTAAAAATACCTGTAACTTCTTGTTGTCTTCCCTCAACGTCTACTATACGAGTCTCTAATTGTCCAAGATAGTCACTGTTGTTAACATATATATATATAATATTTCGTTTTTTTAGTTAAAAATTATTTTCATTACATACTAAATGAAAATAATTATCGGATTTTTAATTTTTTGTATTATACTATTTATCTACTTGCATATACAATTTCACAATAAAAAAAGCAATGATTTAGAGATCTATGAAATCGAAGAAGTCTCCAAGGATAAATTCGAAGAAATTTGTGATTTACGACAACCAGTAGTTTTTGATTTCGACAATCAAAAAATTATAGATACAACAAACAAAACATTTGTCAAAGACAAATATGATGCTTTTGAAATAAAAATTAGAAATACAAAAGATGCCAACCTTAACGGAGATTTATATATTTCTCTACCACTACACGCTTCAGAAAAATTATTCGAGGAAGATAAGGTTGGATCTTATTATTCTGAAAACAATAGCGATTTTTTAAAAGAAACTGGTTGTATTAATAATTTTAAATACAATGACCAATATTTACGGCCGTCTATGGTGTCAAATATGATTTATGATATAATGTTAGGTAGTGAAAATACATGTACGCCTTTTAGATATGAAATAAATTATAGAAATTTCTTTTTATGTTCACAAGGAAAATGTACTATTCAATTAGCGCCTCCACAAAGCGTGAAATATTTGTTCCCTTATTATGATTATGAAAACTATGAATATAGGTCTTTAATAGATCCATGGAATGTTGATAAAAAATATAACGCTGATTTCGAAAAAGTGAAATGTTTGAATGTTATTTTGGAAAAAGGGAAAACTATTTTTATACCCGCTTATTGGTGGTACAGTATTAAATTCACAAAAGATAGCAGTTTATCGTGTTTAAAATATAGAACATACATGAATAACGTAGCAATATCTCCTTATATTGGAATGCATATACTTCAAATGGGAAATATTCGTAAAAAAATTTCTAATAAGAAACAAAATAATGATAAAAATGATGAAAATGTGATACTTGATATAAAAAGCTAAAATAGTATTGTATAACAAATATATTATAATGTTTTATTATAGTAATATCCTATATTATGAGTTCATTATCAGAACCAGAAATAGCTGATGCATTAAAAGAAGTTTTTATTCAGGCAGAAGTTATAATGACTCAAATTATACCGGAAGTTGCAAACCGCATATCAGAATCAGAAATAACAGGAAATTTGGAAGAAGCTATTGAAACTCGAATTTCAGATAGTGAAAATCCATTACAAATTTTGAATCGTATAGAAGATGATGATATAACTCAAACGGGAATGTCATTTATTGGATTGTACATATTATCATTATGTAATTTAGGCATAATTATGACTGTTATAATTTGTTATTATAAAAAAATTTCTCGAGGAAAATTGTATACTATATTTTTTTATTTGAGTATCATATTTAATATTCTAACTATAATAATCACTTGCGTAAAAATAGTAGAATTTAAAAAACTTGAATTAACTCATCAAGTATCTTATGAGTTTTGTACAATATTTTTGTTTTATTTGTTTAATATTATTTTAACCTTAATTACATTGGTATATTCTATAATAAAGATATGGAATAAATGGGTAGAAAAAGGAAAAAATGAATTGTTTTTGATTTTAGGATTTATTTTGGTTGGTGTTTTAGAAGTATTTTTAATAGGCTTATTTGATGAAAGATATAAAGTTTTACCTGATGAAGAACCTGGTCAACTAAGAGAAAGCATTTCGTAAAGAATTGATAAAGGTGTCGATTTGGGTACACAACTACGTAATACAATAAGTAGATTAAGTCATACAAGTGTATAACAATCTGAACATTGTTATAAAAATATATATTAATGACTATAATAGATTTAGGTACAGATGAAGTAAAAAATAGGACACTATCAGAATACATTGACAACATTATAGTAGAATTCATTCCAGATCATGAATAAATGTAATAGTTTTTACTAAAATTTTAATTTATCAAAAGTTTTATTATTATAACAAGTAATTTTCTCTATAGTACTTCTACAAGACGGACAATTTTTATGTTTCGTTTTTACTAATTGAATTGTACAATCTACACAGAAATTATGATTACATATAAAAGAAGTACCATTTTTTAGATGATATGGATTGTAACAAATAGCGCATTCATTTTCATCAGTTGTTTCTTCATATGAATCATCATTTAAAATAATATTAAATTTATGATTATCTTGATTATCTTGATTATAATGAAAATTATTTTGATTACTATTATTTTCATTATCTAAATCATAATAAATTACATAATTTAATAATACATTGTTTATATAATCACTGATCCGTAATGTTGTTTCTTGATCGAAAAGTATAAACTCATCATTATTAAATAAATAATTATAATTCATATCAAATAATTGAACAATTATTTTATTAATACTAGTTGTTAATAAAGATCTAATTCTAGAATTACAATATCTACAAGCATATGCTTTCAATAATTTTCTATTCTCAATAGATATTGAACAAAACTCATATAAAAAGCGTTCCACATTTTCTATTGTTAATAATACATTTAAAATATAATTACTGCTACTATTACTAGTGTTGTTATTTTTATAATAAATCAAATAATTATGAAAATTTGTTAAAGCATGATCATTACATGTTGAAACATTATGTCCTTCGCAGTTACAAAAGGAGCATTTTCTAATGATTCTTCTATTTGTTTTAGTATTCATAAATTTGTCCATAATAATAGTTGAATCTGGTATTAGATAAGTATTTTCTGATAATTGATGTACCGACATTTTGAGTTAAGATATTAGTTAGTTTAGTTAACTTCATTGTATTTCTATTCAATTTTTTATAATAGTATAAAAATAATAGTTAAAGATAATAATGGTATATTATTAGTAATGACAATTTACAAAATTATTATGGAAGATCGTAACTATTCCAATTGGAAAATTTACGATGCTAATAATTTCGAAAAAAAAGAGCTACAAATTGATCCCATTGAAAATAAATTATTTTCAAATGATATATTCACATTTGAAAAAAATAAGGTCAATCTAATACATTCTTCTTTGAAAAATTCAAAATCTATACCAGGTGTTTTAATCGTATCAAACAATAAAACATATGGCCGAAAAAATGGGAAATTATTATACAAATGTATTCCAGATGATACAAAAATCCCGGTTTTTTTAATCCCGTATGAAATTAAAAAAATGGGGTTTTCAAAAGTATTTGTCAATCTATATGTTACATTTGTATTTACTGAATGGAACGATAAACATCCACATGGTATCTTGACGAATCTTATTGGTCAAGTTGATGTTTTGGATTGTTTCTATGAGTATCAACTTTATTGTAAAAGCTTAAACATATCATTACAACAATTTCAAAGGGCGACTTCAAAAGTTATTCTTAACAAATCACATGAAGTATTTATTGAAAACATTAAAAAAAAGTATAAAACGATAGAAGATAGAACAGATAAAACAAAATGGCGGATTTTTTCAATTGACCCCAAAGGCTGTTTAGATTTTGACGACGCATTTAGTATTCAAAAATTTGAAGATGATAGTAGTACAACTAGTTGTAACAGTAGTGTGGTACACAAAATAAGTATATATATATCAAATGTTACTATCTGGATAGATGCTCTTAATTTGTGGGATTCTTTTTCAAGGCGCGTATCAACCATTTATTTACCCGATAAAAGGCGTCCTATGTTGCCTACAATTTTGTCTGAAGGATTGTGTAGTCTACAAGAAAATGTTACCAGAATTGCGTTTGTAATGGACATACTTGTAAAAGATAATGAAATAATAGATGTCGAATTTTCCAATTGTTTTATTAAACTCTACAAAAACTATGTATATGATGAAAATAAATTGTTGATGGATGATGATTATCAAATGTTATTGGAAGTTACACAAAAATTATCCAAAAAGTTTAAATATATGTCAACAATTAAGGATAGTCATGACGTTGTTACATACCTAATGATTTTGATGAATTACAAATGCGCTTTAAGAATGTTGAAATTTAAAACAGGCATTTTTCGATCAACCACAACAAAAGAAAATGTTATTGTCCCTAAAAATCTTCCTGATGACGTAGATAATTTTATTAAAATTTGGCATAGTACAGCAGGTCAATATATAGATGGTTCCCAATTGGTAAACGAAGATTTAACCAAACATGGAATACTTGACATGGAAGCTTATATACATATTACCAGTCCAATAAGACGTTTGGTAGATTTATTGAATATGATTCAATTTCAAAAAATGTTAAATTTGATTGATTTATCAGAAAATGTAATACAGTTTTATAATGATTGGATAAATGATCTAGATTATATCAACACAACAATGAGATCAATAAGAAAAATACAAACAGATTGTTCTTTATTGGATCTCTGTAGTAATAATCCTGATATTATGGAAAAGATCTACAATGGGTATGTACTTGATAAAATTGTTAGGAATGATGGTTTATACCAGTACATTATTTTTTTGCCTGATCTAAAAATGAATTCGAGAATAACCATTCGCGAAAACATGGAAAACTATGAAAATAGAAAATTCAAATTATTTTTATTTCACGATGAAGAGAAATTCAAAAAAAAGATCCGTTTACAATTATTGGATTTTTCACATAATCATGAATGATACATGAATGATACATGAATGATACATGAATGATACATGAATGAAATATAGTTTTGATTATTCATTTAACCATTCACTTTGAAGAATAGATAATGTAATATTTGGATGTTTTCTTTCTTCGTAATAGGTTCCATTGAAACTACAAAGGTCATTACTCGTTCTACAAGTACAAGCATAATTGTATTCTATTATTCCGGATACAATATCCATTTTTCCAAATTTTGTACATTTTCCCAAGTCATAGAATTTCTCATCATATTTACATGGTTTGAAATATACACAATTTTTACATATTGGAACTTTTGAATTTATAATAAATTGTTTGTTTTCCATAGAAAACACTGTTGTAAATGTAAATGTAAATAATAATAATAATATGAAAAACATTTTTCTATATTATTATCCAAAAAATTTTTATATGGTTTAATTACAGTATTATTTTCAGCGAGTCGCGCAACTTTTTACATATATGGTTTTCTACTTTTTCTCAGATAATGTCCTTTACGGTGAAAAACTTTGCTCCCCTTTTTAGTTGTATAATCCAACCTTCCTTTATGGGTTTTTGATCTGGTTGCCTTAAAGTGTCCGTAAGGTCTGTGTCTTTTTCTAACATAATGTCCTTTTTCATGATAAACATTATCACTTTTTTTGGTGGTATAATTCAAACGGCCAGGATGTGTCTTTGATTTTGTCCCTTTTCTACTTCGTTGCCTTGTTGTTGTTTTTGATTTGCTAAAAAGAAAATCCATTTAACAATATAGTAAAAATATAATTTTTTACATATTGTGTAATTCTAACTCACTCATTTATATAATAAATCACTCAAATAGCTTAAAGACAAAAAGTGGCGATCACCCCTTCTCAATACCAACTACCTTCGCAATCTTCTTGATAATTTTGGTATTTTTGTCATAATCATCATCACCCTTTCCACCCATTGCTTCATAAATAATCTTATTGTATTGGTCATTTTTCTTAGAATCATACTCTTCACAATCCGGATATTTCTCTCGAAAAGCCTTCAACATACAAATATTCTTATGTGCAATCATACGAATAGCTTTGCGCAATTTCTTATTGGTTTCGTCCTCTTTTTCCCAAATATTTTCATCTTTAACATAGATAACTTCTCTTTTTTGATCAGCACAGTGAACTGGTCGTTTATCAATGTCCAAAGCATTCAGGTTTTTTATGATTATATTGGAAATTCCTTCAATATAACCAATTTTCCCGACATTTTCGAGATCAGTCACTTGTAATTTAACAGACTCTACAAAATCGCTAATATTCATAGCGTCTTTACATGTTTCATTTAAAAATACTTGTAGATTAAATGTTTTATTATGTGAGTTTATATTATTGTTAATTGTATTATTAGTTCCATTTTTTGAGAGTTCAACAATTGTTTTATTTTGTTCAATAATAGTTTGTTGAAATTCGTTGTTTTGTTTTATTAAAGAAAAAATTAATTCTGGGGTTATTTCAAGTGAATTATTAGAGTCGGTCTTTATAATATTTTCATTATTTTCAGAATTACATTTTTTCCTGTGTCTCCATAAACCAGACTTATCATTATATTCTTTGCTACAAAATTGACATGAATATTTGATTTGTTGCTGGATTTTGCTGGAAATCGATTGACAATGGTTGCTATTTGATTGCCGTTTGTGTTTTGATGTCATTATATGTTCATCGTAGTTGCTTTTACGAGACGTCCCATAGTCACAAAAAATACAGTAAAATTTTTGTGCTGGATTTGCTGGAAAAATATTGCTAAAAGTTGCCATATAATAGAAAAAGAAAAAATTATTGTATTTTAACAAAAAAAAATTTATCATAACAAACCGATAATTATTATTTTTGCGACCACACCTTAAAATTGCGTTTCAGTCACAAAACTTGTTTTTTTACAAAGTCAATCGACCCTTTTCAATTTTGGACATTTTTTTTGTCCATTTTTGAAAACCCAAAATACTTTTTGGAGTACTTTTCTGCAATAAAATAATACTTACTGAGAATTTTTAATTTTGATGAGGTTATTTTAAAAATAGCACGATTAAAGGTATTACAAACAATTATAGATATGATTAATAAACCATAAGAATATTTAATTGTAACAGTAATAAAAAATAGGATAAAACTATCTAGCATTACAATATACGCGTATTGATAATGAGATAAAAATATACAGTTTTGTATAATGAACAAAACATTAATAGGAAAGAATAATACATTATTTTTAGGGAATGATTCAAGCTCAGAATTAAATATTCATTGTAATAACTTGAATTTAGTAAAAGATGAGAATCTATTAAAATATTCATTTGATAATTGTTTTATATTTGTATACCCTGATAAATCATTTATATACAAACATCTTTTGCCAAGTAATTATGAAAGTAAATTTCGACCATCTCTTGAAATTTATAAAAAAAAATTCGGAGACAAGCTTTTTGATTTATATGAACTACTTAAAAATGAAGAAGATGTGTATTATAAGACAGATAGTCACATAAATTTGAAAGGTAATTATATTGTGTATAAATTTTTTATAGATGTAATCAATTCAAGATTAAACTTAAATATACCACACAAAAATCTGATTCTTGATGTTAAAAATTGTGAATTAAATAGTTTGCTTTGTGGAATAGGTGATTTGACATGGCCTACAAATTTAGGTGATCAAAAATTAGAAGATGCAAACGATAACTTTTACTTTAACGATGAAATTACATGGTTTTATTGTTTTTATCTTATAAAAAATGATTCTGAGATTCGATTTTTAGATTATAATTTAAGTGATAAAACCGAAAATTTAATTGGCCAAACTGTATTTTGGAGTATTGTAAGTGAGCACATACTTTATAAAAAAAATACTGACAAAATACCATTAAAAATAATATTTTTTTACGATAGTTTTTTATTAGCAAGTTTACCTTTATATTTTGATTTATTTAATGAATGTTATTTTATTAAAAATATATATTCAAATGACATTATAAATTTAATAAAACCGGATTTTGTATTTGAATTTCGGATAGAAAGATTTTTACATTAGAAACCATTTTCAGTATAGATATGAAAATTATAATATTTGTATATATTATGAGATTTTTATATTTTTTAGCGGCAATAGGTGAATGTGGAGCTAATGGCGGGTTAGATTTCAAACTACAAATTTTAGATCATAACTTAAGATACGTATATCAAAAATTACGTACAAAATTTGATATAGTAATTAACTGTTTTAATTCATATGATATTGTTTACAATTTTGTAAGAAAATATCATTTTATAGGTGAAATTATTGGTAGAAATAAGGATGGACATTTAGTTGAACTTTGGATGATGAATCCACCCAATATTTATTTTTCAAAATATGACTATATTTTTTTTATTTTAGATGATGTTCAAATAAATAATATCGATTTTTACGATTTAATACGAGTAAAAAGAGCACATCGAATTGAAATAATATCTCCAAAAGTATTGAACAGTACTCACGATTTCATGTCCAAATACGACAATGTTTTAACAATAAATAATTGTTTGGAAGTTTATTGTTTATTAATGACTTATAATGACTTTATAAAATATTTATCCATGAATACATGTGAAAACAAATATATTTGGGGAGTTGATTTTTTATTTGGACATTATAAAATAAGGGTTGGGGTTTATAACAAATACACTGTAAATCATAAAATTAAAATTGTTCACGATAATGATGATGTTCCATGTAATGCTGCTAATAAATATTTAACGTCAAATGGAATAAATATGCCATTAGGTGAATATATATCTACAATACCATCTGTTATCGATATTATACGTACATGATAAAACCCAAAAATATTAATTACAAAATAGGTTTAAAACAATAACAATAATACAATATAATAACAAATGGTAAAGGTTTGTAGTCTCACTTCATATCCTAAAGAAAATGAATCCAAATATCAAAATTATTTTGAAAAGTATGAATACCCTTTACATATTTTTCAAAAATACGCAATAGAAGCCATCGTGGATTCGCAACATGTTCTTGTTACGGCTCCGACCGGGAGTGGTAAAACTTTACCGGGTGATTTTGCTATCGATTTTTTTCATTCAAAAGGAAAAAAGGTTATTTATACAACACCAATAAAGGCTTTGAGTAACCAGAAATTTTATGATTTTACCAATAAATATAAAAATATTAGTATTGGTCTCATTACAGGCGACATAAAAACTAATCCTGATGCGGATGTTCTTATAATGACAACTGAGATTCTATTGAATAAATTGTTTCAAATAAAGTCAAATGAAAAAGGACAAGGTTTGAAATCCAGTATTTCTTTTGAAATGGATATTGAAAGTGAGCTGGGATGTGTTGTTTTTGATGAGATTCATATGATCAATGATGAATCACGTGGTCACGTATGGGAACAATGTATTATGTTGCTACCAAAACAAATTCAGATGATTGGGTTATCAGCAACATTAGACAATCCGGAAAAGTTTTCTCTTTGGCTTGAAAATAAAGGTGATTTCTCTAGCAATCCAGAAAAAGTAGTCTATTTAGCATCAAAAAAAGACAGAGCGGTCCCATTAACTCATTACGGGTTTATCACAACAACAGCAGGAATTTTCAAGGCGATTAAAGATAAAACAGTTCAAGAAGAAATTAAAATGCTGACGAATAAACCTCTTGTCATTCAAGACGCAAAAGGTAATTTTGATGAAGAACAATATTTCAAAATGAATAAAGTGATGAAATTATTAGAAAATCGCGATATACGTATTAAACGTCAACATGTTTTGAATCAAGTAAGTAAATATTTGGTAGACAATGAAATGTTGCCTGCGCTGTGTTATGTTTTTTCAAGAAAACAATTGGAAGTTTGTGCTAATGAAATCACCACGAATTTACTTGAATTTGATAATAAAACACCGTACATTATTGATAGAGAATGTGAGCATATTATACGAAAACTGCCAAATTATCAAGAATACTTGAATCTTCCAGAGTATACAAATATGGTCGCTTTATTGCGTAAAGGAATTGCTATCCATCATAGTGGTGTAACCCCTATATTAAGAGAAATGGTAGAACTTCTTTTTTCGAAGGGGTTTATTAAGCTTTTATTTTGTACAGAAACAATGAGCGTTGGAATTAATATGCCTGTTAAAACGACTATTTTTACTGATATTTGCAAGTTTGATGGAGAAAACAATCGCATGTTGTATTCACACGAGTATACACAAGCGGCTGGTAGAGCTGGTAGATTGGGTTTAGACACCGTCGGACATGTGATTCATTTGAATAATTTATTTAGAAATGTAGAAACAAAAACAAGTTATAAAAACATGATGAGTGGAAAACCACCTATTTTGAAATCAAAATTTAAAATTTCTTACAATTTGCTTTTGAATTTGATCGATATTGGTGACAATAATTTCATTAATTTTGCTAGAAAAAGCATGGTGAAAGATGATTTGGATAATGAATTAAAACAAATTTATTCTACAATTTCTAATGAACAACAAGCGTTAGATAATTTAGAAAATACGTTTAAAAATATGCGGACGCCTATTCACGTAATCAATGAGTATTTACAATTATTGAGAAACAAAGGAACTGCTGTAAATAAAAAACGCAAAGAAATTGAAAAACAAATTGAAAATATAAAAGACAATTATGTGAATATTGAATTTGATAAAATAAAAGTGGAAAAATACAATGATAAATTAAAATTCATCGATGATCTTCAAGAAGATTATAATTTTGTTGAAAAATTCATTGATAATAATGTTCAAAAAATCATTAATCTACTTTGTGATGATGGATTTATAGAAAAGGGTACGACTACCGAAGCTGAAATAAGTGAACAACATAAATCAAATATTAATTTGTCTTTAAAAGGTAAAATCGCAAGTTGTTTGAAAGAAACCCATTGTTTGGTATTTTGTCAACTTTTTGAAGAAAATATCTTTCAAACTATGACTGCTATTGAAATTGTCATGTTGTTGAGTTGTTTAACTAATATTGTTGTAAAAGACGATGTTAAGGATTATATACCAAAAATTCAGGATAATAATATGAAAGCAACCATTTTTAAGGTTAAAAATCTATACGATACATATTTGACAAAAGAAAATGTGTTAAAGATTACTTCAGGAATGGAATACACATTTCATTATGATTTATTAACTTATGTTGAAAAATGGTGTTACAGTGAAAACGTAGAGGATTGTAAAAAGATAATTCAGTCTTTGGAAAATGACAAACAAATATTTTTAGGTGAATTTGTAAAAGCTTTGTTGAAGATTGTCAATATTTGTAATGAATTTGAAAATGTATGTGAAATGATTGGGAACATAGAATTATTGAACAAGATAAGAGAAATTCCTAATATGATTTTAAAATATGTTGTAACAAACCAGTCTTTATATGTATAGGCACGATTTCACGGCGAACCTTTCGGGAAACAATTTAGAAATACTGAAAATGAACAAAATTGTATATGAATATTCACTTTATTTGATTTGACATCAGGTTCGATTTCAACGTCAACCTTGTTGTCTCCACTAAGTAGATTTACATCATCATCATCTTTTGTAATATTGTTATTCGACACATCGTTCATTTTGTATAGTTACAACATATTTTTATTATATAAAAATGAACTTAAACATTTCCATTCAAAAAACTTCAAGGGTGTAAATCAAATGAATAATGAGACAAAAATCATTGGAAATAAATACAAAATAATAAAAGAAATAGGTGCTGGTACCTTTGGTACTATTTATGAAGGTATTAATATTCGAACAAATGAAAAGGTTGCTATAAAAACAGAATTAATTGAAGATGAATTTAAATTACTTAGATATGAATCAACCATTTACAAGTTATTAGCTGATACTAGTGGAATACCTAAAATTAAATGGTTTGGAAAAGATGATACTAATTATTATATGGTTATAGATTTACTTGGGAATTCATTACAACTGTTGATAGATATGAAAGGCACGCTGTCTTTGAAAACTGTTTTACAGATAGGTGTAAACATTCTAACTATTTTGATGAATATTCATGATAAAGGTTTTATTCATAGGGATATTAAGCCCGAAAATTTTTTACTCAGTAATAATAGTCCGAAAAAGTTGTATTTGATTGATTTTGGGTTGAGTAAACCTTATATTATTAATAATAAACATATTGAAATTACGTGTAAAAAAAAATTTATTGGTACAATGAATTTTGCTAGTATAAATTGTCATTTTTTTTATGAACAAAGCAGAAGGGATGATTTAGAGTCATTAGCATATATTTTGATGTATTTTTATTTAGGTCATTTAGAATGGATGAAATCAGAAGAAGAAGAAGAAAATATTTCGAATATGGATGATGAAAATGATTGGATTAAGAATAAAAAATTGGATATTATAAATAATGAAAATATACCAAGAATAATAATGGATTTTTATAAATACACCAGAAGTTTAGAATTTAATGAAACCCCTGATTATAAATTTTATATTAAAACATTTATTGATAAATTAGAAGAAATGTGTAGAAATTAAAAAATTTATTTGTGGATAAACTATACCAACATACGAATGGCATTCGAAAAATCGAGAGAGTATATTGAATGTATATGTAATTTTTTGGATGTATTAAACGATAAAGCAAACAGATTGAAGGATAACAAATTAAAAAATATATGTAAATTGATCATAAATTATATTGTATCTTGTTGTCGTGAAAATAATATAAAGATTACTGAACTTACAAAGAGAGATAATTTTGATATGAAAGTTGTTTATGAATATATAAATAAAAATAGTATTAAAATTGTTGATTTTAACAATGTTAAAATGGACGAAATTGATATTAATAATGAATACGATATTGAAAGATTTGTTTTATCGCATATTTACTATATATACGAAAATAACTAGATCATAGATTCAAGAAATAATATGTAAAAAATAATATAAAGATACTATACTAATGATAGTATAGTATATTATGTCACTAAATAATGTTGCTGTTACAACTACTCTAGTTACAAACACTTCTGAGCGTTTAATTGGATCTGTTAAGTGGTTCAATAATAAATCAGGTTACGGTTTTATTACTGTTGTTGATGGTGAAAATAGCGGTAAGGATGTTTTTGTACATCATACAACAATTAATGTATCCAATCAACAATATAAATATTTGGTTCAAGGTGAATATGTTGAATTTTCTATAGTAAAGGTTGAAAATAGTACCCATGAATATCAAGCAGCACAAGTCTCTGGTATTCGAGGTGGAAAATTAATGTGCGAAACAAGAAGAGAATTAAAAATGGCTAGAGTTAATAATGATAGATCGGGTGATGAAATTGTTGTTGAACGAAGAGATGATGTTAGAATGCCAAGACAGCAAAGAGTTCAAACAAAACAGCAAACTCCAGTTGTTGCTGAAACAAAAACAGAATCAGAATCTTCTGCTTGGTCAGTAGTACCAAATAGGACTCAAAGTAAACCTTCTTCAGGTAGAGGTAGAGGTAGAGGAAGACCACCTCGTTCCAAAGAAAACTAGGAACTAGGAACTAGGAACTAGGAAACTTTAGTATTTTAGTATTATAATATCTTGTATATAATTATAAAATATATACAATATATATATTTAATGAACAACATAATTAAGCCGGCTAATTTCGAAGCATCCCCATCAGCCCCTCAGATGGGTGGTAGACGTAAAAATAAAAAACAAAAACGCGCTAAAAGAGGAGGTGGATCAAAGGATACACCTTATTCAGATGATTTATATGAACGTATGGAAGAGGGTACGATTTCCGATGACAATAAAAATGATGTACGTATAGATGCCGATGACGACTTTAATAAATATGAACGCATGGAAGAAGGTATGAATCCTTCTGAAAAATCTAAAAACGATGATAATAAAATCAGAAGTGAAATTCCTAGAGAAGCCGACGATGAAATGTATGAACGTATGGAAGAAGATATGAATCCTTCTGAAAAATCTAAAAACGATGATAATAAAATCAGAAGTGAAATTCCTAGAGAAGCCGACGATGAAATGTATGAACGTATGGAAGAAGATCCATTCAGTAACAATTCTACTTCAATCGATGATAATGATTATGAAGCAAAAATGAATGCTATATTAGGTGGATCTAGAAGACGTAACAAAAGGAAGAATAATAAATGTAAGACAAGAAAAGGTAGTAAAGGTAGACGAACCAAAAAAGTTCATCATAAGAGAGTTCGTAGTAAACGAACCAGACGTCATAAATAATTACAAATTTAGAGAATATTTTGTAATTATTGTTTAGTATATTTATATATTTTATATTTGTTATTTTCAAATACTTTTTCCTCGTTGAACATATTCTCCAATTGATAATCAAATGTCAGGTCGCAATTAGAATCTTCTTTATTTTCAGCAACCCATATAGTTTTACACAACGGGATATAATTTTTACTTATTTCGTAACGAATTGGAAAAAATAGTTGTAAAAATTTATTCAGAATGTCATAAATATCATTGTACTTTTTTGGAAATAATAATATATTTTCACTTATGTTTCCATCATGATTAAACAAGACGTATTTGATTTGTTCAGTTATTTCCTTGTATTTTTTTGTTTCTCTCGTTAAGACAATGTGTAATCTATTTTTTAATGGAGGCTTTATATTATATTTTGAAACATCATTATTTTTGGTAATAATCGCCACATTACATTTAGTTTTATCATAAAAGTTTTGAAGAAGTGTTTCATCATTCAAAGACAACAATCCTTTTTTTGATATTCCTTTTTTTAGATCAAATGTAATGATTGCTTCCATATTCATTTTTACATTTAATTTTTTAAATAATAATAGTTTTTATAATTATACATGGAAAATAATAATAAATTAAATGACATTAAGGAATTTAATGATGTTATTTTTAGCTCAACAATAAGCAAACACTACCAAAATATAATTTTTATTTATACTCCACCAAAAGTAGGTTCTACTGCTTTGGTATCGTCATTACGATTATCATGCTCAGATAAGTTTTTAACGATACATGTACACGATGAAAAAATGTTAAGTATCTTAACTGGTAACGATAATAAAAAAGGTATTACGATAAATGATATTATTAAATATAATGCTTTTTTGGGTAAAAATGTATTCATAATCGATGTTTATAGAAATCCAATTGAGAGAAAAATGTCAGAATATTTTGAATTGATTTCAAACTTTCATTTTAATAATAGCGATGAAAATTTAATAAAATATGATTTAAACCTACTAATTAACCGATTCAACAAATTATTCCCTTATATAGGAAACGGCGACTATTTTTTCGATAAATATGAATTGTCTATTTTAATTCCAGAAAATTTTGATTTTGAAAACGGATTTTTGTATATTAAAAACAATAATATAAATTATATTAAATTAAGATTATGTGATTCTAATAGATGGGGATCAATATTATCGAATATTTTAAAAACGGAGATTATTATAATTCCTGATTACAAAACAGAAAATAAAATAATAGGTGAACTTTATCAACAATTTAAAAAAATATACAAAATACCAGAAAATTTTTTAGAAAATATAACCAAATGTAATTATTTTAATTATTATAATTCAGATAGAGAAAAAGATGTCTATTTGAAATATTGGAATAGTATGAAAACGAAGACTTTTCAAGCATTTAATGAAAATGAATACAAGTTATATATGGAAATAACAAGTGAAAATCAATATAATAATTTTATACAACGCAACCATTATTTAGATTTTGGTTGCATTTGTAGGTCTTGTTTTTATAAACGAAAACAAATAATAAATAAGCTTAAAAGGGGCGAAAATGTAAATTTAAAGATAGTCCACGAAGAAGTAGTAGCAGAGAAGAAGATGAGCAAAATGAAAGAGTTTGTTCGCGTAAATAGATCATATCAACAATCAAACGCAAAATTACGTTCAACATATCGAAATAGAGGAACAGATTTTTCGATATCAGGAATATTACACAGACCGTAAGTAAATAAAATAAATTATTATATATATATATATATATATATATTTTAATGAGTTATGCTAGCGCATTGGAAAGATTTTTTGGTAGTAGTTTCGGTAGTAGTGGCACTGGAGAGAATCATTCGTTCATATCGAGTTTAACATCGGGTTCTTCGGTTGATCGTTCTGTTTTAGAAAATACATCAAATATAATTGCCAGTTCTTTACTTGTAATTTCAGCTTTAGTAGCTATAGCGACATTTATTATTACAATGGTAGATATTTGGATATATACAATGCAAAATATAATAACCCCACGTAAGCAATATTTTTTAGCAGTATTTATTTTATCAATTATATCATTAGTGTTTTCTGTAGTATTATTTTTTATTTCATTGTATTCAATGTTTGGTACTGAAATACCAGGATTCGATGATAAAATTATACTATTGTCAGTAGGGTGTATGATAATTTTTGCATTAATTGTGTATATAAATTATTGTATTTGGGAAGGAAACTCAATATTTTCTTGGAATTCTGGCTCGCAGGGGTCGGGGTCAGGGTAATATCAATAAAAAAAATAAAAATAAAATGAAGCCAAAAAATAGATTATAATATTACTATAATATATAGATAAAATGGGTGATAATGATATTGAACGTTCTGTTTCAGAAAATATATTAAATATAATTGCTAGTTCTTTACTTGAAATTTCAGCTTTAGTAGCTATAGCGTCATTTATTATGACAATGGTAGATACTATTTTCTATAAAAGTAGTGTACCCCTACATAAACCGTATTTATTAACAGTATTGATTTTATCAATTATATCATTAGTGTTTTCTGTAGTATTATTTTTTATTTCATTGTATTCAATGTTTGGTACTGAAATACCAGGATTCGATGATAAAATTATACTATTGTCAGTAGGGTGTATGATAATTTTTGCATTTTTTGTGTATATAAATTATTGTATTTGGGAAGGAAACCCAATATTTTCTTCGAATTCTAGATCGCAGGGGTCGGGGTCGGGCTGGGGGTTGGGGTCAGGGTCATATCAATAAAAAAAAATAAAAATAAGATGAAGCCAAAAAATAGGTTATAATATTACTATAATATATAGATAAAATGGATTATGGTTCTGTTTTTGAAAATATACAAATATTTATACAAGATATTCGTAAACGATTAAGTGATACAATTGGGCAAAATGGTAAAACTACTTTTATGATCTTGTTTTTATTGTTAATATTGACAACTGCTTTATTTATTACACTTTACATTTTTGTTAATAAAAATACGTTTAGTAGTTTGAATTTTTATGCTTTAATTGTTATTATTGTTTCATGTATGTGTATTATATTATCAGGTATAATGATATATATAAGCACTAAAGACAAAGATTGTATTTATTTTGCTCTAAGTTGTTTATCAGTATTCTTTCAAATAATGGAATTAATTGGCGATATACAAATATATAGTACTATAAATTGAATAAAAATTTATTCACTTTTTAGTATTAGTATGGATGAATTATGCTATTTACGAGTCGACGTAACTTGATGATGTAAAAAGTGTCGGAATGTGTAAACAATGACGCAGTGTTAATGCGAATATAAATGACGGCAAAAAATAGGTT
>Ga0214921_10000389_pt1 | contig 83496 bp, 46 predicted proteins | sample LL1505_MetaG_FD_177992 | JGI IMG/M metagenome (GOLD analysis project Ga0214921, IMG submission 177992) | Freshwater microbial communities from Lake Lanier, Atlanta, Georgia, United States - LL-1505 | ecosystem: Environmental > Aquatic > Freshwater > Lake | place: USA: Georgia | collected... | reverse complement strand
GTGGTGTCTTGCCTAGCCATACATCCTTCCAGTCACCTTCCTCACCGCACCAATAGGTTTCACTACCATCTAGCTGGCCAGTACGCTCGGCGATACTGCGCAAGCCATCAATGCCCACTTGTATGCTCATCTTGCCCCCGCGCTTGATGGCGTAGATCTGCTTGCTAAACGGATCTAACCCTGACCGCTGGCACGCATAAGCAAAAAGCTTTAGCTCATCTGCCGTACAACCTGGCGCAATGGTGCTCGAGATCAGTTGCGTTTGCTCTTGGGTCCATTGTGTAATGGCGCTCATTAGAAATCCTCTGATGTAATGGTTGTTTGGTCTTTTAGAGCCCAGCCGGGAAGCTGTAGCGTCTGGATGCCGTCGGTGTAGCCCGGCCATTCGCCTATAGCCCGGCAATCTTGTATACGTTGCAGCGCATTGTGGCGAGCAATGCTGCCATGAACTAATGCCTCTGGGTCTAGTTCATACACACCAACTGCAAATGGGTAGGTTTTCTCTACCGCAACAAAAATAAAGCGTTTGGCCAAAGTGCCCGCCAAGTAGTGAGCGGCTTGCAATTGGTAATGAAACGCTGCCACCGCCTTGCCAAACCCTGCTGGGCTGGCATCTTGGCAGGTTTTCAGGTCAACAATTAGTTCACCATCAAACCAGTCAGGGCGGCATTTACACCGCAGCCCAGTTGCTATGTCATCCCACCAAAACGACTGCTCAGCCTGGCCGCTCTGGAGCAGGGCGCCGGCTGTTGGGTGGCTATGCACAGCCGCTGCCATTGATAATGCCTGCTCAAAATCACTAGCGCTAACTGGCTCGATGCCATCAGCAAGCATCTTCTCAGCCGTTGCCTTACCCTCCTTAGTGCGCCTGTCAGGGCCTACGGCATACCGTTGCAGCAATTCCTTAGGCTCCAGCACCGCGCAATGCACAAGGCTGCCCAAGCGCATAGCAGCAGTCGGTTCTGATGGTGACCTATCAGGGTCAACGTACCGTTTCCAATAATGAAAAGGGCTGCGGCCAAGCTCCTTTAGCTGGCTAGCACTAATGGCCGGGTCAGCGTGGTAGTCGGCGTTACTGATGGTCATTGTGGCAATGCCTCCAGTGCGCGGCGGAGGCAAGCCAGATCGCATTGCAGATCCCAACGCTTTTCCAAACCAGTCACTACTTCAAGCGCCTGCTCCTTCAAGCTCGGCGGCTTGGGGCGGCGGGCGGTGCGAAGAGGGTGGTCTGCTCGTGGGTAGTTGTAGTTGCGCTCTAGCCACTCGCAACACGCCTCCAGCTCCTGGTCAGCGCCCCATTGAGCGGCGCTGGTAAATACGGCTTGGTCCGTGCTCCAGGCTAGCTTGTCTGCCCATTGCTGTACCAGATCCGGCGGTGGGGTGATTGGATGAGTCATTTAGGATTTCGCAATAGTTGATGTAAACCTTTTGACGGGCCGTAATGCTCAATCAGTTCATGGAACTCATTAAGTATCCGGCGCTTGTTTTGTGTGTCAGCAGCCAAACCAGCATCAGCTAGCCTTTGCCAAAATGATCCGCCATATTTACTAGCAGATACAAAAGTCCAATAAATGTCGGAATCAGTCATGAAGGATAAACAACAGGAACAGGATTTGCATACGGGTAAGGCTGGCTGCCAACCTCAGTTACCACCAAATAGGCAGTAGCTGCAACAATCGCAACGCATAAAAATCTAAGCATTGATTAACTCCATTTGCTCAAGGTAAGCTTCAGCTTCAAACAACACATCAGCTAACGGATGGTTTTCAGCAAATGATTCCAGTTGTTCTTCTGTAATCTCATCAGCCATCAAGCGATAAGATTTTACCAATTCGATTAGCGATGAATTAAGCTCGTCGATTTGCTCAAGGGTCATAGCAAAAAAAGCAAAGGGATAGCGCCGGTGTCCTTCGGCTTGCATACCCTACACCCTAAGCCTCCCCTGTCAACCCTAGTTGTTCACAATCTGCAACACTCCTGGCTACGGCTGCAATGCCGCCTGCAGCCTGCACTGCATTAAGCCATTGCTGTTGTTCTGGGCGGATCCTGCCGGTTGCAGTCTTTACCTCAATGCTGGTGAACACCGCCACCTGCTGACCCACCATCTCAGGTGTAATGGTGCGGCTAGTCCAGCCGATCAGGTCGGCGCTGCCTTTGCAAAGGCCGAAGCTGACCGGGCGGCCATTCTTATCTGGCAATGTGCCGGTGTTATTCCGGAACAAACGGCAGTCACCTTTGCTACACGCAAGCCTAATATGTTGCTGGATTGTTTGCTCACTTGTCATTTGACCCATGGCGGCTCAGGAATGCCAGCTTGTTTCATTATCTCAGACATATTAAACTTACGGTATTTAACTGGTTTGGCTGGTGGCTTCCATTCAGCTTGCGATATTTTTGCTTTACGTTCTTTCCATGCAATATGTGCCCAGCCAGGTTTATAACCCATTAACTTGCCAATTTCAATAAAATCTTCTAAACACGTAGCTTTCGCAATAAGCTTTCTTCTATCATGTTGTGTAGTTATATTTTCATTTTCTTCTACTTCCACTAAATCAACATTTAACACAACGTTTGGTTTTTCCTGTGGCTTTTCCTCTGGCCAATGCTCATGGCCGCAATATGGACAAATTACAGGCCATTCAGAAGATTCCCTTTCAAAAACTGCATAACAACTTTGACATGTAAAAACACTTGGTGACTTGTCTTTTTTAGGTGTTCCTTCCAATGACCAATCCCTATCTTGTTGCGGCATCCCATGTTTTTGAACATTACCAACACAATCAATAATAAAAGCAAATTCTTTATCAGGTGCTGGCCTTAATACCCTGCCAACTTGCTGCAAATATATTGTTAAAGATTCTGTTGGGCGCAATAATATCGCCGTTGTAACAACAGGAATATCAGTGCCTTCTGAGATAATATCAATGCTAGTAATAACGTCTAAATTGCCATTACCTAGATCTTCAATCATTTGCGCTCGCTCAACAGGTCCCACGCCTTTAGACACTAAGGCTGCTGCTTTATATCCAGCTTTGATAAACCTATCAGCCATTTGTTTTGCATGTCTTATGTTGCAGCAAAATACAATTGCTGGCTTGTTTGGACATCTTTTAGTGTACTCAGATATTGCGTCACCATTTATGCCAGCGTCTTCTAGACTTTGCACAGATTCTTCAAGGTCAAAATCTTTGTTTTTTATTTTTATCAAGCTACGTGATAAAGCAAAAGGCAATGTATATACTTTTAAATTAGATAAAAAAGAATTTTGTATTAAAAATTTTACTGTTGGGCCTTTTACTAATAAATCAAAATGCTCTTCAAGCCCTTTGCCATCCAATCTTTCTGGCGTAGCTGTAACACCTAAAAGTTTTGCTTTGTCATAATGTAATAATATCTTATCCCAAGTAGACGCAACAGCGTGATGTGCTTCATCAATAATAATTAAAGATGGATAAAAATCAATAATACTCAATCTTCTAGCTAAAGCTTGGACAGACGCAACTTGTATGGCAGCGTTATTTTTTTTGTACCCTGGAGCCATAACTCCATGTTCAAGATCTAGCCTTGCCAATGCTTTACTGGTTTGAATTATTAATTCACGCCTGTGAACTAAAATCAATACATTATTCCCTTTTGCTGCTGCACTTTGAGCTATATGACAGAAAATTATAGTTTTGCCGCCACCAGTAGGTAGTTGCAACACAGGTGCTCTAAAAGCACTTTTAAAAGCAGCTCTTAAATTGTCTACTGCTTCCTGCTGGTAAGGGCGAAGGTTCATGAATCGGCAGCAACAGATTTGTCGTGCCGGTCTACGACAAATTTTACAGCTTCAACCAATGCAAATGTGTCCTTAATGCCAAGGCCGTCTAAACCAAGTTTTACTGTGCTAAACGTATCAACAACATCAACAATTGGTTGACGCCATTCCTCAGGCACATGTTTTAATTGTTGATTAAACGGCAATGAGTTTTGATTTTTTTCAAAAGCATCCAGCAAATCTCTAGTAGACATGGCGCATAAATTGGTGGGCTTGCCAACCATAACACTATCCGCTAGGGTCTGCAAGTAACCGCTAGCGACCGTGACCCTATCCCATCCATTAGCAGTGCAGTTCACGCCAGAGCAGGTAGCGTGGCTGGACAGCCGCCGCGTAGCAGGTTTAACCCGTAGTGCCGTAATACGCCTTGTGGTTGAAGAAGCCATGCGGCAGGCCAAGCGCACACAGAAATGAATATTCAAGAACTCACTCAAGGCAGGTGGCCTGACCTGCTAATGCAACTTGCTGGCCTTACGCCAAATCAATTAACTGACAAGCACCAGCCATGCCCTTTATGTGGTGGTGAGGACCGCTACCGATTTGATGATCTAAATGGTACTGGCTCCTGGTACTGCAACCAATGCGGCGGTAAAGATCAATCCGGCGGTGCCGGAAGTGGTATGGATATGCTAATGCGTCGCACGAGTCTCACTTATCCTGAAGCCTGCAAGCTCATCGAGCAGCACTTAAATATCAAGCCTGAGCCGCCAACTAAAGGCGCCGAATATATTTGGCATTACTCCAGCACATTTATTGTTTGCCGCTTCCCAGGTAAACGACTCCGGCCTTTATGGTGGGATGGCTCGCAGTGGTTATGGAAAGCACCACCTGCACCGCGCCCGCTATACAACCTTGCAGCTATCGCCGCCAAAGTTGATGCACCTGTACTAATAGTTGAAGGCGAGAAAACCGCAGATGCAGCCGCCAAACTGTTCCCCTCAGCAGTGGCGATTACATGGCCAAGCGGTTGTAAAGCTATTGACAAAGCAGACTGGGCGCCACTAATAGGTCGCAACTGCACACTATGGCCTGATGCAGACGCCCCTGGCATCCAAGCTATGGATAAATTATCAGCCAAATTACTTAAACTCGGCGCCGCTCAGGTGCGCATTGTCACACCACCACCAGACGTGCCTGACGGATGGGATCTAGCTGATGCACACTGGTCAATCGCAGAAGCCGCTGCATACCTTAAAGCCAACCGGTCTGCACTAACGGCACAACCGGAACTTGCACCGGAAGCCGCATCGGAACTCGCGCCAGTGACAAAGGCAGACAAACTACCATTCCGTTGCTTAGGTTTTGATCGTGGGTCTTATTTTTATCTACCAACAAACGGCGGCCAAGTATTAGAACTTACCGCTTCACAACACACTAAACTTAATCTCCTAAATCTTGCACCTCTTGGCTGGTGGAATGAAGCATATAAAAAAGGTACTGGCGCTGATTGGGATCGCGCCGCAGATAGCCTTATCTCACTTTGTATGCAACAAGGCGTTTATGATCCAGATCGCGTTCGTGGACGCGGTGCTTGGTATGACAAAGGTCGCGTCATCGTTCACCTTGGTGATCGCCTAATTGTTGACAATAAAGAGCATCGCATTTGCTCACCACCACCAACTAATTATTTTTATGAACAAGCTAAAGCGCTTGATGGGCCAGACAATAAGCCGCTTTCAGATGAGTTAGCTACCAAAATACGCAATATCGCTATAGGTTTTCGCTGGGAGATGCCTGTTAATGCTTATTTCCTTTTAGGTTGGACCGTCCTAGCGCCCGTATGCGGCGCCTTAGACTGGCGCCCACATGCCTGGATAACAGGTGCTGCTGGTACTGGGAAAACCTGCATCCTAAAAGATTTCCTTAAACCATTAATGGGTGGTATCTACCAAGGCGCAACAGGTGGCACCACTGAAGCTGGCCTCCGTGGCACATTATGCTCTGATGCAATACCTGTAATATTTGATGAATTTGAACAAAATGATCAACGTGATAAACAAATTGTTCAAAATGTATTAGCACTTGCACGTATTGCATCATCTGAAGGTGGCAAAATTTATAAAGGCACAACCACAGGCGGCGCTAACGCTTTTGAAATACGCAGCATGTTTTGCGTATCATCTATAAATGTTGCATTAATACAAAAAGCTGATGTTGATCGCTTTTGTGTCCTAGCACTTCGTAAAGACACCATACAAAAGCAAGAATGGACTGCCTTCGAGGCTGAAATAAAAACTACAATTACAATGGAAACTGGACGCCAATTAATAGCTAGAACTATACAAAATATACCTGTAATTAGATCTAATGCTAAAATATTAGCCAGGGCACTTGCTATTACTTTTGGCCAGCGTTACGGTGACCAATATGGCACCCTACTTGCAGGCGCATGGTCTTTATCTTCTGATGGCGGTAAGTTATTGAGCATTGAAGAAGCATTAGAATGGATTAAAACTTTAGATTGGGAATCTAACCAGCTTGATCCACAAGAAGCTGATGAAGTTAAGTGCCTTGATTATATCCTTAATACTATGGTTGTTGTTGACCATAAACGTATTTCTATACGTGAAATTTTCTTAGCTGCACGGTTAGGCTCGTCTATCGGTGATGAACCGGCTGATCTGGTCCTTGCCCGTCATGGCATCAAATACCACGAAGGGGGCCTAGCCATAGCTAACACCCATAGCATTTTGCATGGCCTGTTACGTGATACACCATGGAGCGGTGGTGCCCATAAACAAGCTTTACAGCGGGTCAAAGGTGCCGCAAAAGTTGGCCCGATCCGTTTTGGGTCACACACTATGCGATGCACGTTAATTCCACTTGAAAATGCAGGCATCATTTCCTAATTTCCCCAAACCGCCAGCAGGGCAATAAGTCTCGGCTTTGTAACAGATCGTTGCGTGTTACACCTTGTTACGGTGCTGTTACGCTGAGATCCCTTGCGCTGCAACCGTTGTCACGATGTTACGCCTGTTACGCTAAAAACAAAACACAACCCCATAGAGATACATATACACATCCCCCCTCTCACACCCTTAGAGACACCCTCTCTATATATATATATTTTATTTTAAAAAAAATGTAACAACGTAACAAACGCTGCGCTGCAAGGATTTTGGGCGTAACACGGACCGTAACAGGGCGTAACAAGCGTAACAGGCTTTTGTTGCGCAATATTAAGCAAAGTAGACCTAACTGCACTTACTGGTTAGTGTTACGTTGCCTATGCTTATTAAGTGGTGCTTATTATTTCTGAACGCAACCGCCCCTGCATCGACCGACTAGACGCATTAATGGCTGAAGCCGTGGCGGTAGCAAATGCCATCCGCGACAATGCCCAAGACGAGCAGCAACCCATACCGCCTGAACTGGTCTATAGCTTCAGCCGCGACTACGATAAAATTATTACCGCTCTATCGGATGCGTCATGAGTATTAGTTTTAATGGTCAAAAGCTAGATCGTGAGCTTGACCTTATTGTAAGAGTTCAATTACCATTTTTAGCTGCTGTTACCGTTAATCGTCTTGGCACCGTCGTTCGTCAGGCATTGCAGCATGAAATGAAAGATTCTTTTAAAAGCCTCAGTGCATTTACTTATAAATCTCCGCTATATCGCCATCTTGCAACTAAAGCGCAACCGTATACAACTATTTATTTACGTGATGAAGCAACTAAAGGTCAGCCGCCTTCAACTTATTTGTTACCGCAAATCCTTGGTGGTATGGTATACAAAACTAGATTTCAAGAACGCTTAGCTTCACAGTTATCAAATTACAATGGTAGGTATATGTTCCCATTACATGAATCACCAGCAGCTAAGCGCAACCAGCAAGGTCGCATACGTGCATCGCAATACGTTGAGGCGTTATATGGCATCAAGGCATTTGAAGACATCAGGGCATCTATGCGACCTGGTAGATACCGCACTGAAGGCAGCCACGTCTACGTGCCCTATGTGGGGGGCAGGAAGGAGCTTGCAAAGGTCTATAGGGCTATCGGTAAGGGACAAATGCCTCAGCCGGGCATATACCGCGTTAAAAGCGGCAACCTGACGCAATTGTTCAGGCAGCTTGAAGCAGTGCCATCAGTGCAAAAAAGTTTTGATTTTAATTATGCTGCTGAAGTGGCGGTGCAAGCTAATGCGGGCGCGATATTTGACGCGGCAGTCAAACAATTTGTCTAAAAAATTTTGGACTTGCAAGGGGTCGGTTTTAGGGCCTTTTTTACACACGGCTGCAAGGTGGTTTAAGGTATTATTTTTTGACGCAAATATATAAAAAAGTGGTCTCTAGTACTAACGTACTATAGTACATTTGTATCATAGTACACACGTACTATAGTACATTTGTACTAGTGTTATAACATTATACTACTGTGCCGTTATATTGTCATATAACAGTATAACAATGCCGTAATAGTACTAATGTACTAATAAGAATGATTCCCATTATCAATGAGAATGATTCCCATAATCAAGCCAAAGCGCCGATGCGTCGCGCCTTTGAATAGTACACCTCCTATAGTACAGTTGGGCTATTGTTAAGAAATATAAACTTTTGGCGGCTAATTGCTAGCTATTGGCTGAATTTGGTCTATGTTGACGCCGAGCGCAATCCAGCGCTTAATTATTCCAACCGCTTTTAATTCACATGTACGCAAGTTTTCCACCAGTCGATGATGCGTTAGCACTGCTGCCAACCCTTCTGGGTGCAGTGCTGGTGATCGTTGCCCTATTCCATGCCCTAGCTATCAGGGCGCAAGGGCGCCCCGCTTATATTCGCCATCTATCAGCCCAGGGCTATTCCCAACGCCGCATAGCTGCCCGCTTAGGTATCACTCGCCACGTTGTACGGCTCGCCCTGGCTTAACTCTCAAAACATCTCACCCCTTTGCTACCCAACAAAATGGCCCTATCAACGCACCCCGGCCGCTACTTAAACCGCTGCTTAGTTGCCACCAGGAACCCCGCAGGCCACGGATTCTTAGATCATTCAGCGCCGGCCGCATGGCTAGGGCAGCACTTAGCAGTTACCCCGCCACCGGGCAAGGATTACCTGTTCGCCACTGTTCCCGGTTGTTGGACTATTACCCACCGCGGTTGCGGTTGGGCATTAGCAACGCTTCGCTGTTCACTTAAAACAGCGGTAAAGCTTGCTAAGGAATGGGATCAACGGGCCGGCAGTATTGATCCTTTGGACTCTAAATCCTGGCAATATTGCCAGTTATGGGGCAAAGCGGTTCAAGCGATTAACTGCCCTTGGCAGAATATTGATGCAGAGGACCATGGCGAGGCCGCGGCAATATTGGCTGCTAATCGCGGATTGTCTATTGATCAGGCCGGGGGCCATAAAAAGATTCAATGGCGCGGTAAGTATTGGCCAGCCCCTACGGATGCAGAGTTGCAAGGTTGGACCATTGATAGCGTATGCGAAGCCCCAGATGGCCGCATAGTTGAACCGGATAATTCGGAGAGTTGGCTAACTATTCTCGGGTTGGTTTAAACCTGTGAACTATGCGGTGGTGATTTTTACTTAAACACTATTTAATCCAGCCTTTAATTATCTAAATCATGAAAACCAACCCCAACGGCCGTGTTTTGTATCACGGGCCATCGATGCTAGATGGTGCACCCATTGTTGTTATAGCAACGGGCTTCAATGATTCAAGCGCTAACGACAAGACCGGTGCCATGATTCAAACCTGGATTATGCGTGCCGATATACCACCCCATCACGCGTTTAAATCAACTGAAGGTGAGAGTGTATGCGGTGATTGCCCGCATAAAATAAACAAAACTTGCTACGTGATCTGGTATCAGGCGCCACTAGCTGTTTGGAATTGTTGGCACCATGGCTCTGGTTATGCGCCTGCTATGCCTAGTGATTTTGTCGACCGTGATTTAAGAATAGGCAGCGCTGGCGATCCGGCTGCCGTGCCTAGGTGGATATGGGAAGCCATCCTGCCATCGGTCGCAACCCATACCGGATATACCCACCAATGGCGCAAGCCAGTAGGGGCTTGGCTAAAGGGCACCGTCCAAGCATCCTGTGATTCGCTGCAGGATTTAGCAGATGCTAAGGCGGATGGATGGAACACGTTCACAGTGTTGCCAGTAGGCGCGCCGGATCCGGCCGAAACCGTGCATTGCGCCGCATCGGTGGAACGTGGCCACAAAACTAATTGCGCAACCTGTGGACTGTGTGACGGATCCTCGGCCGACGTTGCGATATGGGCCCATGGCGCTAGTAAATCTAAAGTTACCAATTCACCTATCCTGACCGTTCAATCATGATCACACCTAAGCAAGCATACATCAACGCTGATTTAACATATCAGCAATTGTATCAAAACTACTGCAATGCTAATGATGCATTAAGTAGCCTTAACTCTCAGTGCTCAGATGCTAGCTATGCTATCCAAAGGCTACTGATAGCAAGGGATCTCGTAGACAATGCTAGGCACTCTGCGGAGTATTGCGACACTTCAGAATCAAACCAAATTGAGGCTTTAACTGGTAACTGTTCGGATAGTTGGGATTCTGCCCTGTTCGCTACATACAAGCTACTATCTGAGCTGATTTTTACCCATTGTGAGGCGATCGCCTCGCATCGCCAGGCCATACCGCCAGCAGAGCAAAGCAGATCACAAGCTTTGGAGTTGTTGAACATTACAAGCCAACAACTAGGGGAGCAGTTTGATAATTTACCAAGCTAATATTAAGCTATTAATTTAATAACTTAGGCGGGCTAATTACCCGCCTTTTCTATTAGAAACAATATTACATTATTGTTATATAATTGTATTGCATTATCGTTATATAATTGTATTGCCACAAAATATTAGGGTCCTTACAACATGCGGCGGCCCGGGTAAATTCGAAGCCCGTGTTTCAGCTAGCGTCAGCCTTGAAAGTAGGTAAAGTTATATCACAATGATGTTATATTCACATACGGTCTCCAGCGGTTAAGCTGTGTTAACCACGCTTAACGACCATTGTTGATAACGTTTTCAGAATTAGCGGCAATTAAGGGATGCTCAAAAGCAGCAGTTACCCATGCGTGTAAATCACGTATTGCAGCAGCAGTTGTAGAAGAAAATGGCAAACGCTACGTTGATAGAGACATGGCGCTAGAATTATGGAATCGTAATACACTAAGAACATATAGCGCAAAGGTAAGCGCACCAGACGACGTAAAGCTTAGCGACGATCAAATCCCTGAGCTTAACATAAGCAGGGAGCGGCGCGAGCATTACCAAGCAGAATTAGCAAAACTACAGGTTTCACAGCAACGTAAGGAGTTGTTACCAGCGGAAGATATTAAGAAGCAAGCATTTCAGCTTGGCCGTACTATCCGCGAGGCATTAGCTAATTTGGCTGATAGGCTTAGCCACCAGTTAGCTGGTGAGACTGACCCAACAGTGATCCATAAGTTATTGAGTGATGAACACCGTGCAGCACTGATGGAGCTAAGTGATGACGATCTATAGAACAGCGTTCATGAATGGGTTGCGGCCCGATCCAGTGTTAACGGTAAGCGAATGGGCTGATGCTCACAGGAGGCTTAGCAGTAAGGCAAGCGCGGAACCTGGGCCATGGCGCACTAATAGGACGCCATATTTAAAGGAGCCGATGGATTGCCTTAGCACTAATAGCGGCATCCAACGTGTGGTGATGATGTTTGCTGCGCAGACGGGCAAGACTGAAAGTGGCAGCAACTGGTTGGGTTATGTGATTGCACATGCGCCGGGTCCGATGCTGCTGGTGCAACCTACGGTAGAGATGGCAAAGAGGTTATCAAAGCAGAGGCTGGAGTCGCTTATTAGCGAGACACCATGTTTAAACGATAAGATTGCACCGTCAAGAAGTAGAGATAGCGGTAATACGATGTTGGCGAAGGAGTTTCCAGGCGGCATGATGTTGCTGACTGGTGCTAATAGCGCAACTGGGTTGCGGTCTACACCATGTCGTTATATTTTTATGGATGAGGTTGATGCGTTCCCTGCTGATGTAGATGGCGAGGGTGATCCTGTTAGCTTGGCGGAAAAACGTGCTACTACATTTGCTAGGCGTAAGATTTTACTTACTAGCACACCAACGGTAAAAGATTTTAGCCGTATTGAAGCTGAGTATTTACGTAGTGACCAGCGGCGTTTTTATGTTCCATGCCCTAAGTGTGGCGTAAAGGAATGGCTAAAGTGGGCACAACTTAAATGGGAAAATAATGATCCTAATACTGCGCAATACGAATGCGAGCATTGCGATGAAAGATTTAGTGATATACACAAACCAATGATGTTACGCGAAGGCGAATGGCGAGCTACGGCACCATTTGATGGTAAAACGGCTGGTTTTCAGTTATCGGGTTTGTATTCACCATTAGGGTGGCTTAGTTGGGCTGATATGGTTGACGATTTTTTACGTGCAAAGTCTGATGCACCAATGCTTAAGAGCTTTGTTAATACTAGATTGGCTGAGACATGGGAAGAAGATTATGCAAGCAAGGTAGATGCTGCTGGGTTAATAGATAAGTGTGAACATTATGAACCTGGCATTATACCAGCAGATGCATGGGCATTGACTGTAGGCGTTGACGTACAAGGTGGTGGCGGCAGTATTGGCGACCGCTTAGCTATTAGCGTATGGGCGTGGGGCCGTGAGGAGGAAGGATGGTTGGTGCATCACCAAGAGATATTTGGTGATCCATGCCGTGCTGATGTATGGAAGCAACTAGATGAGTTGTTGTTACGTGAATGGCCACATGCTAATGGTGGTGGGTTTAGGCCAGATGCAGTTTGTGTTGATAGTGGCGGCCATGCAACGGCTGAGGTTTATCAATATGCAAGAGAACGCGGCAGGCAAAATGTAATTGCGATTAAAGGCCAAAGCCAACGCGGTAAGGCACCAATTGGCAAGGCTGCTAAGGTAGATATTAATAGCAAGGGCCAACAATTAAAGCGTGGCGCATTGGTATATCCAGTTGGCGGTGATACCATAAAAACAACATTATTTGCGCGATTAAAACATAACGAGGCATTGCATTTTCATATGGGTACACCAGCGGAATATTTTGAGCAGTTAACAGCAGAAAAGCAGGCGTTGAAGTATGTAAAAGGGTTCCCGGTACGTGAATGGGTAAAGAAGCCCGGTGCGCGTAATGAAGCGTTGGACTGCTTGGTATATGCGTATGCCGGTTTGAACTGGTTGTATCAGCGATATGACAGGCGAACAATATGGGATCAATTAGAGCGGCGACTAGAAAGCAAGCCAAAAGCCAAGGCGGTGCTAAAATCAAGCAAACCCTTTGTTAGTAACTGGTGAACATTCCAGCACAGGTTAGGGCAGGAGACACGATTAAATGGCGTGATGATGCGGCGGCTGACGGGTTTGGCAATGCAATTACTAGTGGTACATGGACGTTGACATATTATTTGCGTGCGAATGTAGCGGCTGAGGCTGCGACAGTTGTAGGTACAGCGTTTGGGTCTGGCTGGGAATTTACGATTGCTACTGGCACGAGTGCTGGTTTTGATGCTGGGCAATGGTACTGGCAGGCGATTGCGACTTATAGCACCGAAAAGCTGACGTTAGGCGCTGGGCAATTGCAGGTGCAGGCTGCGTTGAGTTACACCAGCACACCTGGTGCATTTGATGGACGCAGCCAAGCGGAAATTGATTTAGATGCAGTAAAAGCTGCGATCAGAGCAATTGTGTCCGGCGGTGTGGTGCAGGAATATCGGATCGGCACACGTAATTTAAAGAAATATGATTTGGTTGATTTAATTCAACTTGAAAGTAAGCTAAAGGCTGAGGTCAAGCGCGAGCAAGCGGCATCACTTCAAGCGCAAGGCTTGGGTAATCCACACAACCTATTCGTGCGTTTCTAATGGGCATTCGTTCTACGATTTTTAGCTGGTTGCAAAGTGGCGCTACAAAGCCACGCAGACGCATGTATCAAGGCGCTAAATTTAGCCGTCTTACTGCTGACTGGGTAACTGGTAATACTAGCGCTGACAGTGAGGTATACGGGTCGGCGCAAAAACTACGTGATCGCGCTAGGCAATTATGCCGTGACAATGATTACGCAAGGCAAGCTTTACGCGCTATTGAAGGCAATGTAATCGGGCAGGGTATACCGTTTCAATCACAAGTGCGGATGTTGCGCGGTAGCAAATTAGATCAACCTATTAATGACGCAATTGAATCATTATGGCATCAATGGTCATACGCGGAATATTGCCATACTGGCGGCAAGTTATGCTTTAGTGATATTGAAAGGTTGCTTATCCGTAGTATTGCAGAAAGCGGTGAAGTATTTGTGCGGTTAGTAAAGCAATCATTTAGCGGCTCACCAATACCATTAGCGCTTGAGATAATAGAAGCTGATCAATTAGATGACGGCTTGAATGGCCGTAGCTTGCAGGGCAATGAGATACGGATGGGCGTTGAGGTTGACCGCTGGGGCCGTCCCATTGCTTATCATTTTTTGGCTTATCACCCTGGTGACTATCAATTCAGTAATCAACAAATTTCTTCACAACGCCATAACCGTGTATTAGCGGCTGATGTAATCCATTTATACCGGATGGACCGCCCAGGTCAAACACGCGGCGCTACATGGTTTGCATCTGCTATCCAGCGGTTACATCATTTGCAGGGCTATGAGGAAGCGGAAGTAATCCGTGCGCGTGCAGCTAGTAGCTTGATGGGTTTTGTCACTAGCCCGGAAGGCGAGTTGCAAGGTGATGATGTAATGGATGGCGAGCGTGTTAGCCAGTTTGAACCAGGTGTATTTAAGTATTTACAACCGGGTGAAACTGTAACGGTGCCGCAGCTAGATGCCCCAGACGGACAGTTTGAGCCATTTTTACGTGCAATGCTACGTGCAATGGCTGCTGGTATTGGCTGTAGCTATGAAACAGTAAGCCGTGATTTTAGCCAAACTAACTACAGCTCTAGCCGGTTAAGTTTGCTAGAAGATCGTGATCACTGGCGGATTTTACAAGATTGGATGATTAAAAATTTCCACCAACGTATTTTTGACACATGGATGGATATGGCGGTATTAAGCGGCGCATTATCATTGCAAGGCTATGAGCAAGCACCTGATCGGTTCAAAATGGCTAGGTGGATGCCACGCGGTTGGGCATGGGTTGATCCTGTAAAAGAAGTATCAGCGTATAAGGATGCGGTTAGGTGTGGTTTCAAAACACTAGGCCAAATTGTGGCTGAGCAAGGCGGTGACTTAGATGAGTTATTATTGCAACGCCAAGCGGAGCTGCAAAAATTAGCTGATATGGGTATTGTGGTTGATACAGACCCAACACAGGTAGATGATGATGGTGCCATCCAGGTGCCGCCTACCGCCCCACCCGATGAGGATGACTCCGATGACTAACGGCAACGAAATGATGATTAGGTCACAGCCAGCAACTTTTGCTTTAGCTGATGACGAACGCACAATGGAATTTCCATTTAGCTCTGAATATCCGGTATCACGTTATTTTGGCAATGAAGTGTTGAGCCATGATGCAGGCGCTGCTGACCTAAGCCGATTAAACGATGGTGCGCCATTACTGTTTAATCATGACCCAGATCGTGTTATTGGTGTAGTAGAACGCGGTTGGATTAATGACGATGACCGCCGTGGTTATGTATCAGTGCGCTTTAGCCAAAATCCATTTGCGCAAGAGGTATTGCGTGATGTAAAAGATAAAGTGCTGCGTAATGTATCTTTTGGGTATCAAATAAACGAAATGGAGCATCGTGAAGATAGCTTTGTTGCTACCAATTGGAATGCACATGAGATAAGTGTTGTTAGCATACCAGCAGACCCAACGGTCGGCGTTGGGCGTTCGCTCGACGTTCAACCACAACCACAACCCATGGAGATTATGGACAACACGCCTGACGTTGCGGCGGTGCAGGAGGCTACTAAAGCCGAACGCAGCCGGATTTCCGCAATCACCGCATTATGCGACAAGCACAACATGGCTGACACTGCTCGGCAACTTATTGATAGTGGCCGCAGCTTGGATGAAGCCCGTGCTGCTGTATTAGATAAGATTGGCGTCAAAGTAGAGCCAGTAGCTGAAAAAGCTGCTGATATTGGCCTTACTGTAAAAGAAAGCCGTGAGTTCTCTTTTCAGCGTGCGATCAATGCATTGGCTAACCCTAGTGATCGCCGGATGCAAGAAGCTGCTGCATTTGAACGCGAGTGTTCTGATGCTGCTGCTGCTAAAGCAGGCAAAACAGCACAAGGCATCATGGTGCCTAATGATGTATTGCGCCGCGACTTGGTAGTAGGCACTGCGTCTGCTGCTGGTAACTTGGTTGGCGTTGATTTTCGCCCCGGCAGCTTTATTGAGCTGTTGCGCAACCGTTCAGCCTTAGCTGGCCTTGGCGTTGCATCATTAACCGGCCTTAGCGGTAACGTTGCAATCCCACGTCAAACTGGTGCTGCTACTGCTTACTGGGTAGCGGAATCCGGTTCACCTACTGAAAGCAACCAGACTGTTGATCAAGTCAACATGTCACCTAAGACATGTGGTGCGTTCACTGATTACAGCCGTAAATTGATGCTGCAATCCAGCATTGATGTAGAGCAAATGATCCGTCAGGATCTAGCTACTGTATTGGCACTTGAGATTGACCGCGTTGGTTTGTATGGTTTGGGTAATACCAACCAGCCTTTAGGTATCAAGCTAACAACCGGCATCAATACAGTTAACTTTGCCGGTGCAGTGCCTACATATGCTGAAGTGGTGAACATGGAAAGTGCAATTGCTGCTGACAACGCAGACATTGGCGCCATGTCGTATTTGATGAATGCATCAATGCGTGGATCACTGAAGACCACAGAAAAAGCATCATCCACTGCTCAATTTATTTTTGAGCCAGGCGGCACTGTTAACGGTTATAACGCTGCTGTTAGCAACCAAGTAGCTAGCGGCGATGTTTTCTTTGCTGTGTGGTCTCAATTGATCATGGGCATGTGGTCTGGGTTGGATCTAACTGTTGATCCTTATACCCATAGCACAAGCGGCACTGTACGTGTGGTAGCACTACAAGATGTGGACTTTGCTGTTCGCCATCCTGAAGGCTTCTGTCGCGGCGCTGATACGCTCTGATGCTAATCCAGGTCACTAAGACCACAATGGTAGGCGGCCAGCTCGTAAGGGCTGGCTCCACTATTGAGGCAAGCAATGCCGATGCTCAATTATTAATTGGTATTGGCAAAGCAATTACAGCTACGATTGCTGTAGATCCAGAACCAGACCCCCAACCACCCAAACGGAGAACCCGCAATGTTATTCCAACAGACACTTGAAAAGCTAGAGCATTTTACGCTTTTAGCTACAACGACCATTACCGGTACAGGCAACCAGACTGGCGTTGATCTTAAAGATTATGACGGCGACATCCAAGTAATTTTGCTTGGCACTGCTGCTGGCTCTGCAACTGATCTGACCTTCCGCATTGAAGAATCAGATGATAACAGCACTTATACAGCAGCTACCGGTGGCTCATTTACTGCTATTGCTAATGCTGCTTACAAAGAAGTGCTTACATTGAACCGTAACGCATTAAAGCGTTATGTACGGTTGAGCTGTACTGCCAGAACCGGCGCTGCATCTAGCTCCGTTACTTGCGTTGGTTACGGTCTTAAGAAGTACGGCTAATGGCAATAACTGAAAACCTGCTTGGTTTTCTAAACGATTTCGGCGTCAGTTGTACTGCTGGCGCCGTTACCGGTTTAGGTATTCTTGACATGCCATCACAAATCATTGCAAATGATATGGTATTAAGCACTGATTATATGTTGACGGCGCGTGCATCTGATTTTGGTAATTTAGTGTATGGCGATGCCATTACAGTTGCGACTGTGGCTTACACAGTGAGAGAGACTAGGTTTATAGATGATGGTTCTTTTGTTGAAATTGCATTGCAAAAAACATGACGACCAAACGCGAAACAATTATTACCGCAATACGTACAGCGCTAATAGGCACCACAGGTGTTAGCACTAGGATTTATCGAAGCAGGACCGAACCTATTACACGCGGCGAATCGCCTGCAATTGTTGTTGAGCCGCTTACTGATACGGCAGCGCAAAACACAAGCTTGCCGACATTAGACTGGAGTTTAACTGTACGTGTTGCCGTAATTGTACGCGGCGCCATACCAGATCAAGTAGCTGATCCAGTTGTTGAAAGCTTACATGCCAAAATAATGGCGGATTTAACGCTTGGCGGTTACGCAATTGACATCCAACCAATTGGTGTTACATTTGATATAGTTGAAGCAGACCAACCTGCTGGGGTTGTGATGTGCGACTACCGAGTGCAATATCGCACCTCGGTTACTAATCTCGCAAGTTAAACATGGCTATGATAGTGGATGAGTATTGGGGTCAAGGCGGGTCTTACCTGCTAGATCCTAAAACCGGTAAGCGTAAACTCATCGAGCGTACTGCCCCGGCTACCGCCAACACCGCACCTGAGGAACTGACCAATGCCATTACTGACTCGCAAAAGGCTGCTTCTAGCCAAAACTGAAGCTACCTACGGCACTGATTCGACACCAACTGGTGCGGCTAATGCCATATTGGTGCGCAATCTAGAAATTGTGCCATTGCAATCGGATATTGTGCAGCGGGAATTGATCCGGCCATATCTTGGTAATTATGAACAGTTACTAGCAAATACACGAGTGCAGGTAACTTTTGAAGTTGAATTAGCCGGTTCGGGTACTGCTGGTACTGCACCAGCTTATGGCCCCGTGCTAAAAGCTTGCGGGCTAGCTGAAACTTTGGTAGCAAGTACAAGTGCTACTTATGCCCCGGTTAGCACCAGCTTTAGCTCTGTGACTTTGTATTTTTTCCAAGATGGCATTCGCCATATTGTGACTGGCGCTCGTGGAACATTTACGTTGAATGGCACGGTAGGTGCGATCCCAACGATTGCATTCACAATGACCGGCATTTTTAATGCACCAACTGATACAGCGCTTGCGGCACCTACTTACACAAATCAATCAACACCTTTAGTGTTTAAAAATAGTAATACAACCAGTTTCTCGGCATTTAGTTATTCAGGTGCATTGCAATCAATTGACCTTGATTTTGGCAACGAAATTATTTACCGTGAATTGGTGGGCGGTACCAAAGAAGTTATTATTACTGACCGCAAGCCTGGCGGCACATTGCAAATTGAGGCAGTATTGCTCGCCGCTAAAAATTACTTTACTGTGAGCACTGGATCGACTACTGGTAGCATTACGTTGCAGCATGGTACCACCGCTGGTAACATAGCGACGCTTACAATGGCTCAATCAGACCTAGCCGATGTATCTTATGCCGACATGAACGGCATCCAAATGTTAAACCTGCCTTATGTTGCAACACCAACAGCGGCAGGCAATGACGAATTATCCCTTGCCTTTACCTAGACATCATGGCATTTGTTCTTGCTCAATCCGATAGCTACAGTTGGCCTGTTACTGTTGAATTTCCGGTTGATGGTGGCCGCTTTGAAAAGCAAACTTTTGACGCTGAATTTAAGCGGCTGCCACAATCACGAATTGAACAAGTAATTGAACGCAGCAACACAGACACCATTAAGGATGTCGAATTTGCGCGTGAAGTAATTACAGGCTGGAAAGGTGTTACAGATGCCAAAGGTGCTGATGTGCCCTACAGCAATGAAGCATTAGGTAAATTGCTTGATGTGCCATTGGTTTCAGGCGCTATTGTGCAAGCTTTCTTTGCTAGTCTGACTGGAGCAAAAAGAAAAAACTAGAGGCCGCTGCTGAGCATTGGGCAAGTGGCGGCGTTATAGATGATACGGCAAAAGATGCGGCAGGATTAGGCATAAACAAGCCCAACTTGCCGCAGCAATCTACTAACTTTGAAGTATGGGAAGACAACTGGGGTACAGTTGTAATGTTTTTACGTGTGGAAACGCAATGGCGTTTTGGAATGAGAGGTGCTACTGGGTTAGACTATAATGCGATCAGATGGGTGTTTGAAATGTACGGCGTCAGTGACCAACGCGAGATGTTTGAAGGCTTGCAGGTCATGGAAGCTGCTGCATTAGGAGCGATGAATAAAAATGGCTAATCCTGCAACTGAATTTACAATTAAGGCTCTAGTCAGTGGCCTTGAACAAGTTGAAGGTTTAAAGTCTGCTGTACGTTCTTTACAAAATACAGCGCAACCAGCAGCGGCAGATATAAATAAATTACGTGATGCAGCTAAATCTTTAGGTAATGCGGCTGAAGCATCAACAAGTGATCTGCGCACATCGGTAACAGTATTAAAATCATTAAAAGATCAAGTTGCACTTACAAGTAAAGAATATCGTGATCTTAGTAATGATTTAAAAACAGTAGAAAATCGTTTTAATGCTGCTAATACAGCAGCTAAACAATTTAGATCAAGTGCTGGTTCAGTAAGTGGAGGGACAGCAGGTGCTGCCATCATGGGGCGTCCTGCTGAAAGGTTAGAACCTGTTCCAAGGTTAGGGTTCCAAACCAATGATCCTGAATATTGGCGCAGGAAACAACAAAACATTGGTGGCCCACAATTGGGTCCGCAACAATTAGATTACGAGGCTACGACTAAAGGGTTGACAGGGCTTGAGTTAGCGTTAGACCAGATGAATAATATAACCAATAGAGGGCGCCAAGAGAAATTACAAATACAAGAAAAATATAATCAATTAGAAATTGAGCGGCAAGATGCTGCATTTAAGAAACAGCAGGCACAGCATCAACAACAGGCCGATATTGCTGGGCGTGACTTTCTCGACCGGGTTAATAATGCCGCATCAATTAGAGAAAAAGCAGAACAAAGAATTGCGCAACGCCGTCAACGACTTGCTACCGCAGGTCAAACTGTAGGTGCTGTAGCTGCTGCTGGTGTATTTGGAGGCCCTGAAGGTGCTTTAGGCGCGACCATAGGCGCTTTTGGTGGCCCCGGCGGTGCATTAGTTGGTGGTGCTATTGGCGCACAAGTTGGTATGTTAAGGCAATCCATAGGTGACACCGCAACCTATTCGTCTGAAATTACTAAATTAAATATTGCGTTAAAAGGCGTTACAAAAACGTCCGACGAATATGCGGCAGCACAAAATGCTATTAGTTCAATTAGCACATCTCTTAACGTACCGATCAAAGAAGCAACAGCAGGATTTACAAAATTATCAGCATCTGTTATTGGCGCTGGCGGTAATGTAAATGACGCGGAAATTGTAATGCGCGGGTTTACTCAAGCAATTAAGGCAACTGGCGGCGGAGCTCAGGAAGTTGCTGGTGCAATGACAGCATTAACGCAGATATTTTCAAAAGGAAAAGTTAGTGCTGAAGAAATTAATCAAATTGCCGAACGGTTGCCTGGAGCATTTACTGCCATCGCCAAAGCCGCTGGCAAAACCGGTCCAGAGTTGCAAAAAGCGCTTGAGAACGGAGAAGTTGGCCTTAATGATTTAATGAAGACAGCGCAATATCTTACGAATCAATACGGGGCTTCAGCCAACAAAATGGCGGCATCAACAGAAGAATCTGGCGCACGCATGACAGTTGCGTTGGATAAAATTAAATTTGAAATTGGACAAGCGTTTCAACCTATTGGCTCAGAATTCCAGGAATCAATAACAAAAATGGCCAACGCTTCAGTAGCTGCATTAAAAACATTTAAAGAAAAAATTGATGAATCAAATAAATCAATAGCTAATTTAATAGGCAATGACAATTTAAAAGGCATACAATCTTTCTTCCAAACAATTGTTTTAGAAACTCTAGCATCAATCGACCCATTAACTAGAGCTTATCTTTTATTACAAAAAATAAGGGGATCTATTCCTGAGGGAGATCCAAATCTTACGCCGCAAGAATTAGGCAAAACTGGTTATGCTGGTCGGTATCCAATCCCGGTTAAACCCCCATCAAATTTACCAGGCCCAAAACCAGATGGTGACGATAAAGCAGCTAAAAAAGAAGCTAAATTAAAACAACAGATAGAATTACAAAGAGAATTAAATGATATTGAAAATCAATTTAATGCATACGAATTGCCGCGATTAAAAAACTTGCAAGAAACGCAGTTGCAATTAGCGGCTTTAGCTAAGGATGCCAACGTTGAAGCAAAGAAAAAATTGCAATTAACAGCTAACGAGCTTGAATACCAGCTAGATGCTTTGAAAATCTCTAAACAACAAAATATAGAAATAGCAAAAAGTAAAACTATTGAAGATCAAAGATTGCGATATGCTCAACTGCAAGGTATTGACGATAAAGCGCAGTCCGAACTGAAAAAACTTGGTTTAACGCGTGATCAAAAACGAAAAGCTATAGAGCAAGGTGTCACATTAGAATTAAAAGAGCGAGAAAAAGTAACAGCCAAGCAATTAACCGATTCGCAGCGTTTATTTGCGGTATTAGAAGACCAACTAGCAATTGCACGCGCTACTACGCCAGAACAAAAAATACGCTTGGAATCACAAGCAAGAATTAATGAACTTAATCGTAGCGCAGTCGAATTAAATGATCAGCAACAAGACCAGGCCGTAAGGTTGCAAAATGCTAGAAATTTAGAATCACAAATATTATTAGAGCAAATAAATTTAAAAGAACAGTTGGCAGCGTTAGACCCATTGCAACAATTTATAACTCAATCGACAACGCAATTAGAAAACCTTAAAGGTGTTGCTGTATCTGTATCTCAAGGTATTGGTGAAGCGCTAGGCAATTCAGTTAGTTCTGGCATCCAAGGTTTAGTTGAAGGCACTGCAAATGCACAGCAAATATTCTCTGATTTCTTGAAAAGCATTGGACAAATATTAATACAAGAAGGCGCCAAGATGATTGCTACTTACACTGCAATTGCAATAGCAAAATCACTAGCCGGGTTGTTTGGTGGAGGAGGAGGAGGAGGGGGAGCCCAAGGATTCCAAATGCCTGAGATAGCGCCAGGAGTAGGCAGCTTAGGTCCACAAAAAATATTTGGCTTTGCCGCTGGTGGCAATCCACCAATTGGCAGGCCATCGCTGGTCGGCGAGAAAGGCCCTGAGCTATTCGTACCACGTACCTCGGGCACTATTGTCCCAGCGGATGCTACGGCAGCAGCAATGGCGCGTTATCAACGCCAAGGCGGTAGCAGTAGCGGTAATAGCAGCAGTGATGCAATGGGCGCTGACGCAGCGGCAACTCCTGTATTATCAATGAGCTTTGAAACAACTAGGTTCCTGGGGCAGGATTATGTCAGCACTGACCAGTTGCAGGCAGCAATGATGGCAACTGAAAAACGTGCCGCTGCGGCTGGAGCAAAGGCTGGTGCTGCTCAGGTATCGTCACAGATGCGTAATTCACCTGCTTACCGCAGACAGGTAGGTCTACGATGAGTTTATTTGTAATCGGTAATTTTGTTACTTTCACAGCGCCAACAGGTGCAGTGCAACGATGGCAAAATTTCTTTACAGAAGGTGCCGTTTCATTCAACGGTCAGAACTGGAACCTATTGCCGTTTGTTTATCGTGGCGCGCAAAAAACTAGAGGCGGCGATAATATCAGCAGCCAACTGTTGCTACCTGCTAATCCACTTACCTTAAACTGGGTGCAAGATGCTGTTAATAGTAGCTGGATGGTTGAAGTAGAAACATATCAACTAACTGATACTTATTCACCTGGATCACGGTTAGGCCATGAATTCTGGATTGCCACCGGGCTTGGATATAACACACAAGCCGTTGAACTTCAGCTTAGCAGTGCCCTTGATGCGCTTGGTGCGCAAGCGCCAAATGCCAGAATCACCCACGAAATGGTCGGAGCATTGCCAAGCACGGGTGCTATTAGGTCCGGCTGATCTTATTGGCTTGCCATACCGCTTAGGTGCTGAACCAGCAAGGCATGGCGCTACAGACTGCATTAATTTATGCCGGTGGGTATTGGGATGGTATGGGATTGAAGCACCAGTACCAGCCCGCAGTTGGTATCGGCGTTTACATGCAGGTGATACCTCCATATTCAAGGAACAACTAGACTTATGGGGAACACCAGCAGAAACTGGTATTATTGCGTTAGTGCAAGCTGTTGACAGTTTTGGACTAGCTGTTTTCTACGACACGGGATGGCTCCATTGCAGCGCACAAACCAACCGGGTGATATGGTCACCAGTCGTCAAATACGAAGCGCGATATTGCCATGGGAAAAGCAACTAATTGATACTTTAGGGCTGACGATTGAAGAATATAATTGGTACGCAAACGAGGTAGCTAATCATCGCCCTGAACGCGATGCAGCATATGACCATGTACCGCATGTGGTATGCGACCCAATAACAGTTGGTATTGTTACAACAGTAGTTGGAGCTGGCCTTAGCTTTGCCGCGCAGGCATTAGCGCCAAAGCCTAAACTACCAAGACAATCCGACCCAGGGCAAGAGCAGTCAGAAGGTAGACAAATAACAGGTGCCAGCGTAAATGCTGACAATCGCTTTACTAATGTAGATGGCTTCACATCAGTACAACCTTTAGCAAGGCTTGGCGAGGTGATGCCGTTAGTATTTGCCAATCGCCAAGAATTTTATGGCAAATATTACGGTGGTGTAAGAGTAGAAACCAAATTAATATGGTCGCAATTACTAAGCCAAGGTGATGGGCAAGAGCTGCTAGCTTTATTTCTAGCTAGTGCAGGTCAATTAGCGGCTGCCAGTACCCCAGAATTTAAAGGCTTTGCCATCGGCGATAGTTTATTGCGCGGCTACCAAGAGAATAAATTTGCTGTTTATTTCCAACGCGGACAACCCGGCGAAGGTCGAATAACAACAGCAGACAAAATTGCAGGTGGACTTAGCGCAAGAGGTCAAGATGTATTTCAGGCCGAGCTAGGAAATGAAGGATTAAAACCATTGTTTAGTGGTGTAAGAATACCAACAACAATGACGCAATTCGGCACATCAGAGCCATTGCGTAATGGGCAAACATGGCGCTTGCCGTACAAACGAGTGCGGGTGGTGGTTCCAACGCAAGTTTATACAGGCACTCTTGATCTAGCGTCTATAAATAGACAAATTGAAATATGGACAAAAGAAAATCAAACTGTTGCTTTAGCGAAACTAGAAAAAGCAAAAATTGAAAGTGCGTATGCCTGCCGAACCGGAATCATACGAGTTAATGGTTCCGGAGCAAATGGTGATTTTGAAGATAGAGTCGTTTCACCCGGCAGCATTGTTGAATTTCTTATCTCAGGAAGCAGTTACAACGGAGATTGGGGCCAGTTTGGTACGCAAGATATACAAGCTAAAGACGATAACTATAGACAATCTTGTGATGACGTCTTAATCGTAGGAGAAACATATCTTATAAGCGGGGCTGAAGCAGTATGCACCGGATCGTCACCGCAATCACAGCTATGGACGCCAGGTAGCGGCGACAAAATTTACTTTTTTAAAGTACTAATTGAAGGGCGTGTGCGCATAGTATCTGAAAGCTTAATTAATAGTGGCCGTAATGTGAACCCAACTCAAGGCCCAACTATTAGCAAGTTGACGATTGCAAATATAACAACAACACGTAAATTAAACCAAGTTGAAATTGGCATAAAATCACAAGTATGGAAAAGGTTTACAGGCATGGCAAATTTTGCCGGAAGACCTAATGAGCAAGCTTTACAAGAAATAGAACGCGGCGGCAATACATTCAACATTGGCAGTTACAACGAATACGGTTTGCGGTATTCTATATTTAGGTTGCAGATACGCGAAAAGGGTACTGATAACTGGATAACACTGGACCCACAGACTGGAGCGCCTTTTTGCGTAAAAGGACGCACCCCTATAGACCAGTTTAATTTTATACGTATTAAATTTGCTGATTCAACTAAACAATATGAGATAAGATTGCGTCCATTATCAGGTGGAGGTTTTCTTACAAATGGCTTACCTTCAGGCAATGCGCTTTGCGTGTTAGATGCAAGATCCGGCGAAATGCAAACCCACACTGTAAACAATTTTACAATTAGCTATTTAGGATTCAGAGAAAAACTCACTGTTGAAAATTCAACAAATAATGTATTTTTTGTAGGAGGTAAGGCCGCTATCGGTAATGTTGAATCCTTAAATTCTTCTCAATATAGCACTGATGGTTTTATGGGAGTAACAACACTTAACACTACAACTTTAAGTGGTTCTGGCTCTGGGTTGACAGTTAGAGTTTATGCAAACGCATCAGAGACAGAAGCGCCAATTGGTGCTGTAATAACCGGCATGTCAACGCGATGGCTGCATATGGACGTCTTAGGGGCGCCATATCCCGGCGGTTTAGGCCAAACCTACACAGCAGATGCCACCTTTTATCACCCAACAGCAAGAGAATATGAGGAATCATCTAACAGCTTTGGCGGCCGAATGTTTATCCGAGTTAGGATGACTTTACGAACCGAGCCAGTAGATGATTTTGGGCAAGGGTACACAGGGTATCCATACATGTGGCGCAATTCAAATTTAGCTGGAACTATCGTTACTATTGTTGATTCCAGCCGTACTTTAATTTCAGGAGCATACGAATTAAATAAACCCAGCAATTCGGAAACGCCGCCTAACGGCACTGTAAAAGCATCTATAAATGTAACAGCAGGAGCCTCTATATGGTTAGCTCAATTGCAAGTTGTAAATGGTGGCTCTGGTTACAAGCCAGGTGATGCAGTCCAAGCGGTTGGATCGCCAGTAACGCTACCCGTATTGAGAGTTGGCTCTATACGGTCATTTGCGGACGTCGCAAATGAAGAGCAATTTGATGCTGTTGGTGATGTGTACTATCATGACCAGCAAGAAGGCAGTCACCAGAATGGCCCTGAACATCAAATTGTTTATGTAAACGAACAACGAGAGAATTTCAAATCAGGTGCTAATAATCCTGAAAGATTTACACCGCAATATGACCGCATGGCAATGATAGGTTTGCAATTACGTAGCGGTAAAGAATGGAGCGATTTTAGTAATCTTACTTATTACGCTAAGCAAGGCCGTGAAACGGTGCGGATGATTGATCCAGTAGCTGGCACCACAACAGGCTATTCACCAACCTCTGGCATCATCGGCCCTACTCATTTATTCCCTGAAATACTACGTGCTTTATTGCGATCACCATTGGTTGGTGCAAATAAATTAATACCTGAATCAATGATTGACTGGCCCGGATTCCAAGAAGCATGTAAAGTTTGTATCGCTAACCAATGGTTCTGGGATGGAGTGCTGGCATCGCCAGTTAATATCCGAGAATGGGCTTACGAAAATGCAGCATATTTCTTCTTGGATTTTCTTGTTTTAGGTGGCAAGTTATCCTTACAACCAACATTCCCAGTTAGTCCTACCCAGGGCTTGCAGGGTTACACCTTGTCTGGTGCTTATGACCGGTTACCTACAATATCAGCGTTATTTACTGATGGTAATATCATTGAGGATTCGTTGGAGGTAAGTTGGTATCCAGCCGAGCAACGTTTGGCGCCGCAAGTATTGATTACATTACGCGATGAGGTAGAAGATGGCTTTGCTGAAACACGTAATATCCTTGTGCGGTTAGCTGAATCACAGCAAACAGATTCAGAATCAGCACCAGTGGAAGCAGTTGATTTTACTGGCTTCTGCACCAGCGCAGACCATGCAGTTGATTTTGCTAAATTGCTAATCCAAACACGTCGTTATGTAACGCATACGGTTACGTTTAAAACATTCCCTGAAGGCTTAGCACTTGCACCTGGTGCATATTTTAAACTGGCAAGCCAGGCAAGGCATGTGGATCAATTTCAAAACGGTTATGTACTAGATGATGGCCGAGTCGTGACGAGCAGCGAATTAACCGGCTCAAATACGGTTTACTGGTGGCGATCTGGGATGTTAGCAGTTGAAACAGGCACCATGACAATTGATGGCAATGGGTATGTGACGGATAATAAATTTGCTGGCGCAGTCTTTACGGTGTATGCAAACGCCCAAAGTGCACGGGTGTATAAAGCTGAGCTGATTAGTTATGATGAGGAAGGGATGGTAGAAATAACTGGCAGCCATGTACCGCAAGAGCCAAGCGGCAAGATCACCTACCTAAACTTAGCTGAAAGCTTATTTGAGGTGCAAAACGAGCAATGAGTTTTGTAGGTCCGGTTTTTCCTAGTATTGCCCCTACCTCAAGATCGCTAAATGCAGGCGATTTTCCAGGTACTACGTTTACAGCACAGAACGGCATGGAAAGCCGTGTGCAATATGGCAGCAGGCGCAGTAATACAGAACTATCACTATCGTTTGATAATATCAGCGATGCCGATGCAGCTTTAATCCATGACCATTACGCTAATTGCCGTGGCACGTTAGGTCTGTTTGGCCTGGGTAGCACCAGCAAAAGTGGCAATCCCGGCTTTGATGCAGGGATCACGGCACTCAGCAGCACCAACAGATTCTCAGCAGCCCCATTCGGTTTGCAGTATCGCTACGCTGAGCCGCCACAATTCAACAGTGTAAAGCCTGGCCGTATGTCGGTTACAATTAAGTTAACAGGAGTGCTTGACGCATGACGTATTACAGCGGCAAAGACGGCACATTGACTTATAACGGCACTCAGGTGGCTAAGGTCAGCAACTGGAGCGTATCTAGTACAGTTGATACGCTCGAAACCACAGTATTAACAGAAAGTGACCGCAGCTATGTCCCAGGGCTTAGAACCATAAGCGGTAGTGCCACTGTGTTTTATTATGACAATGCGCCGGTTTCACTGCTAGAGCGTGTGGTAAAAACTGCTGTAGTTAGTGAGTCTGACATATTAGTAATTAAACTTGGCTGGGGCACCAAGCTTATTCAAGGTAGTTGCATCATTACCAGCGCAGAATTAAGTTGTGCTGTTGGTGAAGTAATGCAAGCTAGCATCCAGTTCCAATTTACTGGCGCACCAACAGGCGTAACGCTATGACCGTTTACCTAGGTAATGCAGGCAATGTAGAACTTATCAGGGATAGTGGTGATGTTATTGCAGGAACAATATCACCTGCAAACGTTAATGTTAGCAAGGGAATGCTTAGCTTTGATTTTAGCTTTGGTGCATTTGTAACAGGTGATTTTGTAGAATTTAATAGTGCATCTACATTATCATTTGTATCAGGATGGGCGTACCCTAAAGGTAACTGGTTTGTTAATGTAGACCAACTTGGCGGGTTGCGGTTATACAATACGTACTCTGATGCTATTGCTGGCACATCAAACAACAGAGTTGCATTGGCAGCACCCGGCGCTGCCGTTGCTGTTAGCTGCAAAATCCTTAATTCAGTGCCAAGGATATTAGCAAATATTATACGGTTTGAGTTATCAACTGATCGTGAGGCTGTTGATACTTCTAGTTTAGGCGATGAATTTAGGAATCAATACAGCACCTTAATCACTGGATCAGGCAGTATCGACTGTATTTTTGATTATGCAACCGCAGGACAGACTGAAATTGCAGTGTATCTGCATAATCTATTACTGCGTCAACAATTTGGCAGTGATTTCAAGGCTAATCTTTATATCTTAACTGAAGGCCAGGGTCAAGGCGTCAATGCCAGCAACGATTCAGTCTGGTACGAAATTCAAGGTGTGATGACTAATGCAGCTATCCAATGCACTGCTGGTGATATAATTGAAAGCCGATTTACGTTTGTTACTACTGGCGAAATCAGGCTACGAGTGCAAACTGTCACTTGGGCTGACCTGTTGCTCAACTCTGCGGGTGATAGACTGGTTTTAAGCACCGCTGACGCGGACATCCTGGAGCTTGGAGAGGAGCTTTAAATGGCTAACCAGCGGATAGATCAGCTAACTGCTGAGGCAGCGCCAGCAGCAGCAGATGTGTTGCCAGTATTTAGTATTGCAGGCAGTGACACTAAAAAAATTACAGTTAAGAATTTAGTGCAGCAAGGCGCTGCATTAGTAGACGATGCGTCAATACCCGTAGCCAAAGTCAACTTAAGCGGCATCAGCGGCACCAACCTCACAAATGGCACGGTCACTGCCGCCAAGCTCGACACCAGCACCATCCCAGCTACAGGTGGTGTAACGGTTAGCAGCAGCAATCTGCAACTGGTAGCACCAACGAGCCCGATTGTTCGTAATGCAGGCACTGGCAGCCTTGAACACGCAACCAGCGGTGTGACTGCTGGCACGTACACAAAAGTCACGGTTGATACCAAGGGACATGTAACCGTTGGCGCAGCAGTAGCAGCAGCGGATTTGCCGATTGCAGTATCTGGCACCGTCGGCGTAATGTCACCCGGCACCGGGCTTAGCGTTACAGGTGGCGGCGTACTAAATCACACCAGTAGCATCACGGCTGGCACAACAAGCGGCTTTACTTATAACGCCCAAGGGCATATTACTGGCACGGTTGCTTTAGCTGGCGCGGATTTGCCTATTGCCACCAGTAGCGTCAGAGGTGCCGTACGACCTGGAACAGGTTTATCTGTAGACGGTAACGGCATTTTAGATGTAACTGCCGCGACTAATAGCGTTTTAGGTGGTGTTATTGCAGGCAGTGATTTCAGTGTTAGCACTGGCACGATCTCGCTTGCAGCTCAAGCTGGTATTGCCGCTGGTCAATATACAAAAGTAACAATAAATAGCAAAGGCATTGCAACTGCTGGCACGGTATTATCGGCAGGTGATATACCAAACCTTGCAGCATCACAAATTACAAGCGGCAGTTTGGATATTGCGCGTATTGCGGCTAATACAGTTACAGGTGCCAAGTTAGCTAATTACGCTATTAGCAAGATTGGAGATACTACGCCAACCGCTGACTGTATTGGGCAATTCTTTTTCAACCCGCTAAGTAAAGATCTCTTTCTCTACGACGGTAATGTTTACCAGCCAATTGGAATTAGTGTCGGCGAGATTGTATTTGCCGGGACATTTAACGCTTCTACGGGTAGTGGCACGGGCCTTATTACATCCGTAACAGCAGAAGGGACTGCCATTGGCCTTACTATTGGCGCGGCGTTACCAGCGGCATCTGTTGGTAATTCTAGATATTATGTGGTAGTAAGTACAGGCGGTACAGTTACTACCGGCAATGCGCCTCATGCAGCATTGAACCCGCCGGATATTATCTTATCCAACGGTACGTCATGGACAGAAATTGATATTTCGCAAACTTTTACAACTGTAACTGCAAACCAAGTATCATTTACGCCTTTTGGTAGCCTTGCTTCTAGTAACGTACAAGCTGCAATTGAAGAATTAGATACAGAAAAACTACCGCTTGCGGGCGGTACGGTAACAGGCAACTTAGAGATTGGTACTGCTGGCAGTTTGAGCTTTGAGGGTTCTACCGCAAACGCTTTTGAAACTACTATTGCGGTAGTAGATCCTACGGCAGATCGAACAATAACGCTGCCAAATGAAACTGGTACGGTTATTGTTAGCGGCAATGCAAGCATTGTCAATGCTGATATTTCTGCCGGTGCTGCTATTGCGTACAGCAAGCTTGCGACGTTAACCAGCGGCAATATTGTGCTAGGCAACAGCGCAAACGTAGCAACTAGCACCGCAGTAACAGGTGATGTAACCATTAGCAACACAGGCGTTACTGCTATTGCTGCAGGCGTAATTGTTGACGCGGACATCGCCTCAGGCGCTGCTATCGCCGATACCAAGCTGGGCACGATTTCGACGGCTGGTAAGGTTAGCAATAGTGCAACAACAGCAACCAACGCAAATACCGCTAGCGCAATTGTCGCTCGGGATGCATCAGGTAATTTCTCCGCTGGCACGATCAGCGCAGCGCTCACCGGTAACGCCAGCACGGCAACGGCATTAGCCACAGCCCGCAACATCCAAGGTGTCAGCTTCGACGGCACCGCAAACATCACGGTAGTTACTGCTGGCTCGGGCATTTCAGTTGCTGGCACCGCTGTTAGCAATACTGGCGTGTTGTCAGTTAATGGCAGTACCGGCGCGATCAGTAACGTCGCCGTCACCAACTCGGCGCAATCATTCAGCGCAGCACAGCGGGGGACAATCTCGGCGCTGACTGATGGGGCAACGATCACTCCCGATTTTGCGGTGGCGAACAACTTTTCAGTCACGCTCGGCGGCAACCGCACATTGGCTAATCCAAGTAACTTGACGGCTGGACAAAGCGGTGCGATCTGGATCACGCAAGACGGCACCGGCAGCCGCACATTGGCTTATGGTAGTTATTGGGATTTTACTGGCGGCACCGCGCCAACATTAACTACGACTGCCAGTGCCCGTGATTGTTTGGTATATGCAGTGCAATCATCTACGCAGATTACCGCCACCCTTATTACCAATTTGAGCTAATGCTAGTTCCAGGTTCCGCCAATCCACTACTACTAAAAAGTGCTGCCGCTGCCGCTGGTGGATACCAGATTAGTAGATCCCTCCGCTTCAATGCTAGTGACAGTGCCTACTTGTCTAGAGTCATCCCTTCTGGCACGTCTACCACGTTTACTGCTTCTCTTTGGATTAAGCGAAGTTCAATTTCTGCTACTTATAAGCACTTTCTTTTTACGTCAAATACCGCAAACAGCGGGGCAGGGTGCGGCTTGGGCTGGACTGACGGCAATGCTATCACTGTCTACAACGGTGCTCATAACACAACTTCTGCAGTTTATAGAGATGTATCCGCTTGGTACTACATCACACTTTCTGTTAATGCAGGCACGGCAACTTTGTATGTCAATGGGGTTCAGCAAGTTACTGGTGTCACAGGTTTTCAGTTAAACGGCACCGCTTATATTGGGACGTATATCACCAATAACTATTATTTCGATGGATACTTAGCCAATGTCCATCTGATCGACGGCCAAGCACTTACCCCCAGCAGTTTCACCGAAACCGATGCCACTACTGGGCAACTCATACCAAAAGCATACACCGGCAGTTATGGCGTGGGCACAACTGTTGCTACGGCCACTGGTGCTTTGCCTATATTTAACACTACGGATACCTATGGTGCTGTTAAAGGCACTGGTGTTAGAACAGACGCAAGTGCCAGTTCGCTTGTCCTTGCCGTTCCGCTAGATGGCACTAATGGAGGGACCACATTTACTGATCAAATTCCAACAGGAAGAACATCAAGCGCTAAGACGCTAACCATATATGGTAATACAAATACCAGTACAACAACAAGCAAGTTTTATGGCAGCAGTGGTTATTTTGATGGAACGGGAGATTATTTAGATGCGGGACAAAGTAGTGATTTTACAATAGGAACGAGTGATGATTTCACTTTTGAAGCCTACATAAACCCGTCACAGGTAAGTGATAATACCGTATTTGGCATAGGAAGTAGTACTTTATTTGCTTATAGAATTATCAGCGGGTCACCTTACTTATACCTACAAGGAACGGGTGGTATTTTAAATACTGGAACAATCAGCGCAAATACATGGACCCATGTCACTGTAACAAGAAGCGGTGGAACACTTCGTTCTTTTATCAATGGAGTTCTTGCTGGTTCTGTTTCAAGTACCGCTTCGTTTAATGCTACAACTGGAACTGGTGCTGGGACCTTTATTGGAGCAGGCAACTTAACGGGTACATCGCCCCCAGGATACAATTTTACTGGCTACATACAAGAGGTCAGATTTTACAAAAATTTTGCAAAATATACAGCAGCCTTTGCTCCAGTAGCTCCAAGTAACTCGTTCTACTTACAGTTCGCTGATAACTCCAGCAACACTGCCAGCACATTAGGGAAGGACACTAGCGGGCTGGGGAACAACTGGACCCCAAATAATTTCAGTGTTACTGCTGGTGCTGGCAACGACAGCTTAGTAGACTCCCCCACTAATTACGGGACCGACACCGGCGTGGGGGGTGAGGTGCGGGGTAATTACTGCACCTGGAATCCGCTGAGAAGTTTGCCGAACCTGTTAAACGGAAACCTTGATGTCAGCAATGCCACGACAGGCTTTGAAGGCTGCACTGGAACTATCTACGTTTCATCTGGCAAATGGTACTGGGAAGTGGCCCCGCTGGCGGCAGATACTGGAACGATGATTGGCGCAGCAACAAATGACCATCCGCTAAACAGTAATTATTCGGCAAGCACGACTAGCTGGACATACTATATGGCGAACGGGCAAAAGTACGGGAATGGTGCCAATGGTGCTGCATATGGTGCAGCTTTTGCCAATGGAGACATTATCGGTGTAGCGCTTGATATGGACGCTGGCAGCATCACGTTCTACAAAAACGGTGTTAGCCAAGGCGCTGCATTCACCACTGGGATTGCTGGTAAGAGCCTGACGCCTTTGATGTCGTCCTTTAACACAACTGGCGCAAAGGGCTCCGCCAACTTCGGCCAACGCCCCTTCGCCTACACGGCCCCCAGCGGCTTCAAGGCGCTCTGCACGGCAAACCTGCCCGGCACTACTATTACCACCAGCGGAACATATACCGGCAATGGCGTGGCAGATGGGCCATTTGTCTACTTGAATGGTGTGCCAACTGCGATGACCATAGGTGGTAATGCTGTTACATTTGGTACTCATGCAGATAAACTTAGCAACGGCTTCAAGATACGTACAACGAGCACTACATATAATCAAAACGCAAATACTTACAGCTACAGCATCACAACTACTGGCGCTGCATTCAAATACAGCAGGGCGCAACCAAACCCATGAACCGTTTAATTTGCCCTGTACTTAAGAAATGTCCAGGTTGCAATGAAATTCAGTTTGTTGGCAATTTTTATGAGATAAAAAAAGATAAACGTTCATATATTGATGGTTTGGGCGTTTGCAGGGTTTCACGTTGCAAATCATGTGCAGCGCAGTTTTATCAAGCATTAGATCATCGCAAAAAACTGCTAAATAATGCGCGGAAACGGGCAAAAAATAAAGGTGTACCTTTTGAACTAATACCAGACGATATTGTCATTCCCAGACAATGCCCTGTCCTTAGAACGGCAATGGACAGTTCATCGCAGGCTGCATCAATGGTCAACTCGACAGCGCCAAGCATTGATCGTTTAAAGCCAGAAAAAGGATACACAAAAGACAACATTCGTATTATTTCTGCCCGTGCTAATAGCCTCAAGAGTAACGCCACCCCAGAGGAATGCATTGCCGTTGCCTGCTATGTGGCGCGTGAACAAGGAATGAATCCTGAAATTATTGACAACTTAGAAGCGCTTTTGGCGGAGACCCGCGCCCGCTAGTGGAACACAATACTAGGGCTTGACACCGTGGTAATGTGGTGGAGTTAACGCCACTAATGCAGGTATTATGGCGTTACCAGTAATCGCTTTTCTCGATAAACGCCAACTATCGGGAATCCAAGTAGTCAAGAACCTGCAGAGATATAACGATCAGCGCTTTCCAAAAATCTCCACATGTCATCGGTATAACCAGGTGGTTCTGGTTTTACAACCTCTGGCACAAAATCACGCACAGCCCGCGCAAAATCCAGCACACCCTGCTCACTGAATTGCACACAGTTACTGAAGGCTGTGGCATGTTCATACATCAGATCAATAATCTCACTGTCGGTCATAGCAATTAGGCGCTAAGGGCTGAGGGAGTCTAGAATAAAAATAGATCTTTGTGTTGTTTATGTTCATCTTTAACGGCCACCCGCTTAGCCCCGATTCAGCATTCACTGACCCGGCAACTGGTGTGCAGTATCCAGCGAATTGGCTCAGGCTTTCATCACCTGAAGAGCGGGCTGCGATTGGGATTACCGAAGAGCCCGATCCTGCTCCATACGACCAGCGCTTCTACTGGGGGCCAGAACTACCAAAAGACCATGAGCAATTGGTGGAGCAGTGGATTGCTCAAACACGCACCACAGCAAACACGCTGCTTGCACCTACTGACTGGCAGGTGATCCGCGAAGCTGACAACGGCAAGCCCATGAGTGCTGAAATTAAAGCTGACCGCCAATTTATCCGTGATGCGGCAGGTGGTAAAATCGCATCAATCAATCAAACTACTACTACCGCTGAACTGGCGGCGTACATTACAAGCAATGCGTACAGCGATTGGAATCCTATCCCTGAGCCTGCTCCTACTGATGGGGTGGTGCTTTTTAGCAATGGCAGCACTTCAGCAGGGTTCTGAGCGGCTAGACTAGGGGCAACATTAGCCTGAGCCGTGGTCGAATTAGTCGCTGCTATTGCTGGCGCATCCATCAGTGCGGCTGCGATGGGCGCGATGGGATTTAGCCGTCGTAATGATGAGGCTCGCAATGCAGTAATCAGGCTCACTGCTGCAGTGGAACATATTGCTACCCAATTAGAGGTGCTTCATACAGACATTAAGGCAGATCGCAAGGAAACTTTTATGCGCCTTAACCAAATCGAAAACAGAGTAAGCAAACTCGAGGTTAGATAGCAGCTAGACTGAGTGTGACGTTCGCCACAGTTTTCTTGTGGACTTCCTATCTCACCCAGCTTTTTGGATTGTTGTTACAGCAGCATCTGAATTGATCGCGCTGTCACCACTGAAATCCAATAGCATCATCCAATTGGTATTCCAAATCCTTAACCTGTTGCATACAAAAAAGGGCTGATCAGCTTTGGCACACCCCTTTGGCAGCAACGTCTTGAATTTGCCATCCGTCAATGGTGGTTTGAAAAGACGTTACCAGCCAAATTGGATAAAGCCGAAGCTGAATGGCATAAAGCACAACCATTGCCGCCACCGCCAATCGTAATAGAACACCCTATTAACGATGAGTTACAAACAGGCGATAGTCGCTTGTTAGGTGGTGAAATTTCAATCCATGCACCCTATAAGCGCTCATGAATTTTTTAGCAGCGGCCAAAGCAACAACAAAGCCGCCGTTGCCACATCAGCAGGCGGCATGGACATGGGCATGGGAACTGTTAGCACCAGATGAACAAAAAACATTCCTCGATAAATTCAGGGCTGACCCAGCGCCAAAACCCACATTGGCATGGGAGCCTGCGGCGAAACTTATACGCGAATTTGAAGGTTTTAGTGATGTAGCATACATTTGTCCTGCCGGTGTGCCAACCATCGGCTGGGGCACCATTAGATGGCCTGATGGCGCAGCAGTAAAAATCGGCGATACCATCACACGCGATGCTGCTGATGGGTTGCTGGATAATATGCTAGAAACTCAGGTTGTACCGGCGTTAGCAAAAACAATACCAGGCTGGAAAACATTATCAGCGCATAGGCAAAATGCGTTGATCTCGTTTGCCTATAACGTAGGTTGGCATTTTTGCGGTAGCGCAGATTTCGTAACGATTAGTAAATGCCTCCGCGAGTCGGATTACGACGCAGTGCCAGCGGCATTGATGCTATACGTAAATGCTGGTACATCAGCAGAACCTGGCCTCCGCCGTAGACGTGAAGCCGAGGCAAAACTCTGGGGCATCAGCCAAAAGGCAACATCAGTGTTACTGAAAGTGCCCTATGAGGCGCAAAATGATAACAAAAGCGGCACTGGTTATAGAGAATGTTTCTCCAGTAGTTGCGCGATGATTGCTAAGTTTTACGGCAAAGTAAAGAGCGATGATGAATATAATTTGATTCGGGCCAAGTTTGGCGATACGACCGACAGCCAAGCGCAACTTTCAACACTGCGTTCTTTAGGTTTACAAGCCAGATTTGCGACCAACTGCGCACCTGGTTTGCTGGAGCTTGAACTACGTGCTGGGAGGCCCGTAGCCGTGGGTTGGCTGCACAAAGGGCTTGCGCAGTCACCTAGCGGTGGTGGACACTGGAGCGTCGTAATTGGATTCACTGCTGAGCATTGGATACTGAACGATCCAAACGGTGAGGCTGATCTCGTTAATGGTGGCTATGTCAAAAATACCGGTGGCGCTGGTATTAAATACAGCCGAGAACGCTTCAATCGCCGTTGGATGCCAGATGGCGTTAGTACAGGCTGGGCGCTGTTGGTGAAGCCATGAAATGCGAAGTAATCCGCCACAGCCCAGAATTAACTGAAATACGAATCCCCTATACCTCAACTACAACGCAATATAATTTCTTTCTTGCATCCGACATTCACCTAGATAATCCAAAATGCGACCGTAAGCTTTTCAAAAAGCATCTAGATGAGATGAAAGAACGTAAAGGTAAGGCGCTTTTCTTTGGTGATGTAATGTGCCTAATGCAAGGCAAAAAAGATAGACGTGGCAGCAAAGGCGATATAAGGCCAGAACATTTAGGCGGTAATTATTTTGACCTAGTATTTAACGAAACTGCAACCTGGCTGAAACCGTGGCAAGATGACATCTTAATGATGTCAGACGGTAACCATGAAACAGCAATCATTAACCACAACGAAGTTGACCCACTTGGTAACGTAGTGCGCATCATGCGCGACAGCGGCAGCCCTGTACAACACATGCGTTATCAGGGCTTTATTTGGTTTACGTTTTACCAAGAAGGTAATACTGGCGCACAACAAAGACAAGAAAAAATTAGGCGTTTAACGCTTGGTTATCATCATGGCACATGGGGTGGTGTAATAACAAAAGGTACACTAGGCGGCAATAGATATGCAAGTATCATGCCCGATGCAGATGTTATCGTTAATGGCCATAATCATGAACGCACAATTGTTGCTCATCCCTGCTATCGTATAAACAATAAAGGGGAGCAACGCATTGAACAACGCTGGCATATCCAAACTGGTACCTATAAGCAAGAATTTAAAGGTGGTGGTGGCTTTGCAATTGAAAAAATAGTAATGCCAAAAAGTTTAGGAGGCATTTGGTTAAAGCTAAGACCACGCAATAGTACCGGCGTCGAAATTACCTGTGAGCCTGCAACATGAACCGCTACCTAGTCGAGATAAGCGCCATGATGGTCGTAGATAGTGAGTACTCATCAGATGATGTAGCAATCGGCATCGCAGCCAGACTCGAAGAGATCGCACAATCAAACGCTCACCTCCTTGATTATGAGGTGCTTCCCTACGAAATGCCGGAGCCTCATGAATCATCACATCAACGAGACCGAGTTAGTTAGTCGTAAGGTAACTAAACACAAATTTCGCAAATCTATTATTGAAGAATGGAATAGTTGTTGTTATATCTGCGGCGAACAATTTGATAATATAACACTTGATCATTTAGTGCCAAAAAAGAATGGCGGCCATACCAGTAGGGCTAACCTAGCGCCGTGCTGTAGTTTACACAATCGCCAAAAAGGCCATTCTGAACTGTGGAGCTGGTGGACTAATCATGATTGCTGGGATCTGGGCCGTGCAATAAAGCTTTTAAGTTACCTGCGTCGTTGTGATAGCATTCCATTGCCTGATGATAAAATACCATAGCCTGCCAAGATTGAACGTGCTCTTTACACATGCCAGCATACGTTACCTGCCATATATAATTGCCGTTGTTAGATTTGATGCGCTTGATAGTTGGTGTTTCCATTGTTAGAATGCGGATAACTGCTAAATGTAGTGATGATGGAGTGGATGGTGGTGCAGCTCAGTCTAGAGGAGCAGCTTGCACTCGAAGGCCAGAGCAGAATCGCCTTGAACTGCCCTGACCGTGAACAGGTCGCTAAATTATGCAGTAACTTAATAAAACAAAACGCACATCAATCTAAATTAATAAAGCAAGCTGTACATCATATAGCAGCTTTAGAAGCTACTTTATATCTTCAACAATCAAGACGCCCGTGGTGGAAACGTATATTCTGACATCATCTTACCTAACTTGCGATGCGCACTTGTCATCTTTTGCCTTATACGTTCGCGGCATACGTTATGATCCTTTGCAATTGCCGTAAAAGTTAAATCTTCATTGTAGCGTTTGTTTATTATATCTTGCTCTATATCAGTTAAATAAGATAACGCAAGCTGCACGTGTTCCTTGCTATGGTCCAAATCAAAATCAATATCCACCTCAGGGCTAGCAATTAAATCAAGCAATGAGTTGCCATCATCTGTTATCAGTTCGTCTAAACTAATATGAACGCTATTGCAATCGACTAATGCTAATAATTGCTCTATTGTTAAACCCATAACTTGAGCTAATTCTGTTTTGCTTGGCTTGCGGCCATGTTCTTTCATGTATTCTGTTTCAATCTGTAATGCCTTAAACGTACGGTCTATCATATGAATCGGTATTTTTATCATGCGCTCCTTGCTATCAATAGCACGTTTCAATGATTGCCTAATCCACCAGTACGCATAGGTCGAAAACTTATACCCACGTGATGCGTCAAATTTTTCTGCTGCACGTTGAAGGCCAATATTACCCTCCTGGCATAAATCCAACATATCCATTGATTTTATCCTTCCTGTATAACGCTTGGCAATATGCACAACCAAACGTAAATTGCAGTTTACCATGGTAGCCCGTGCCTTAAGGCCAGCTTTTATCAGCCGTTGCTCAGCAGGTGTTGGGCTAGTGTTATCGCGCAGCTCCATGTACTGCGCGATTTTACGTGCCAACTGTATTTCCTGCTGTGTCGTGAGCAACGGATACCTAGAGATGGCCTCTAGGTAGTCGCGCATTGCATCAGCAGTCATGGGTTAAAAAGCGTCGAGTTCGTTCGTATTATTAGCAGCCCGTGGTAAAAATTCAAACCTGCTAACACTTATTATATGTTTACTACGCTTTTCACCTGTTTGCTTATCTGCCCATTCCTGACGCCGTATGGTGCCAGTAACTTGAATGCTGTCACCCTTTTTGCATTTATCGCATATTAATTCAGCCGATTTGCCCCATATTTCGCAGTCGATACCATTGTTAATGTATTCTCCATTTTTATCTTTGCCCTCACCGATACCACCGAACAGGTTAGCAACTTGCGTGCCATTATCAAACGTGCGGATGGTGGGTTGCGTGATGATACGAACAATGCCGGTAGCAAATAAACTCATGGTTCTAATGGGGTGATGTTGTGGGCGGCTTCAAAAGCCAGAATTTGTGTTAGCAAATAGCGAACACGCGGAGCACCAAGCGGTGAGGCTAGGCGTTCAGCGGTTTCATACGGTGGGCCAACCCCACGCGCACGTTGAGATTTTAAGGTAGAGGGCCGCAGCCCCCACCTAGCAGCTAACTGGTCAGTAGTCAGGTGGGGCTCAGTCATCAGCGAATGGGTCAGCCTCTTGCCGGGTTTCCATAGCATCTTCTTTAGTTACTGCCATCTGCAATAACTCCTGATACTGCTCAGCGCTCAGGTCGTTTTGGCGTGCCTCTAGCCGTTTGGTAACAACTTCTAGCTCGTCTAACGTGCTGCATTTAGCAATCGCTGCTTTACCAGCAGCAAAAATCTTGGCATCGCCAGCAGGTGCAGCAGGTGCTAACGCTGGGGGAGGTGTTGCAGTCACAGTCACCGTCTCGGCCTGTTCCATTTCGTCTGCTGTATACAGCGACGACATATCAGCAGGGAATGCCTTCCTGAGCGCTAATGCTTCCGAACATTTGGCCAGCATTGCAGCAGGCATCTTGGACCACAGCCCCTGCCCTGCGTTGTAATCCTGGAAACGGGCCACTCCAACAAATGGATGGCTGCTGCCCTTGCGGTAAACAATAGTCTTGGCAGCGGCTGGTGGTGTCTTGCCTAGCCATACATCCTTCCAGTCACCTTCCTCACCGCACCAGTAGGTTTCACTCCCATCTAGCTGGCCAGTACGCTCGGCGATACTGCGCAAGCCATCAATGCCCACTTGTATGCTCATCTTGCCCCCGCGCTTGATGGCGTAGATCTGTTTGCTAAATGGATCTAAACCTGACCGCTGGCACGCATAGCTAAATAATTTGAGCTCATCTGCCGTACAACCTGGCGCAATGGTGCTCGAGATCAGTTGCGTTTGCTCTTGGGTCCATTGTGTAATGGCGCTCATTAGAAATCCTCTGATGTAATGGTTGTTTGGTCTTTTAATGCCCAGCCAGGAAGCTGTAGCGTCTGGATGCCGTCGGTAAAGCCCGGCCATTCGCCTATAGCCCGGCAATCTTGTATACGTTGCAGCGCATTGTGGCGGGCAATGCTGCCATGAACTAATGCTTCAGCGTCAAGCTCATAAACGCCAATCCCAAATGGGTAGGTTTTCTCTACCGCAACAAAAATAAAGCGTTTGGCCAAAGTGCCCGCCAGGTAGTGAGCGGCTTGCAATTGGTAATGAAACGCTGCCACCGCCTTGCCAAAACCTGCGGGTGATGCGTCCTGGCAGGTCTTCAGGTCAACAATTAGTTCACCATCAAACCAGTCGGGGCGGCATTTACACCGCAGCCCAGTTGCTATGTCATCCCACCAGTGCGAGGTTTCTGCGGCGCCATTAGCCAGCAATAAACCTGCTGTCGGGTGGCTACGCACAGCCGCTGCCATTGATAATGCCTGCTCAAAATCACTAGCGCTAACTGGCTCGATGCCATCAGCAAGCATCTTCTCAGCCTTTGCCTTACCCTCCTTAGTACGCCTGTCAGGGCCTACGGCATACCGTTGCAGCAATTCCTTAGGCTCCAGCACGGCGCAATGCACAAGGCTGCCCAAGCGCATCGCAGCAGTCGGTTCTGATGGTGATCTATCAGGGTCAACGTACCGTTTCCAATAATGAAAAGGGCTGCGGCCAATTTCCTTTAGCTGGCTAGCACTAATAGCTGGGTCAGCGTGATAGTCGGCGTTACTGATGGTCATTGTGGCAATGCCTCCAGTGCGCGGCGGAGGCAAGCCAGATCGCATTGCAGATCCCAACGCTTTTCCAAACCAGTCACTACTTCAAGCGCCTGCTCCTTCAAGCTCGGCGGCTTGGGGCGGCGGGCGGTGCGAAGAGGGTGGTCTGCTCGTGGGTAGTTGTAGTTGCGCTCTAGCCACTCGCAACACGCCTCCAGCTCCTGGTCAGCGCCCCATTGAGCGGCGCTGGTAAATACGGCTTGGTCCGTGCTCCAGGCTAGCTTGTCTGCCCATTGCTGTACCAGATCCGGCGGTGGGGTGATTGGATGAGTCATTTAGGATTTCGCAATAGTTGATGTAAACCTTTTGACGGGCCGTAATGCTCAATCAGTTCATGGAACTCATTAAGTATCCGGCGCTTGTTTTGTGTGTCAGCAGCCAAACCAGCATCAGCTAGCCTTTGCCAAAATGATCCGCCATATTTACTAGCAGATACAAAAGTCCAATAAATGTCGGAATCAGTCATGAAGGATAAACAACAGGAACAGGATTTGCATACGGGTAAGGCTGGCTGCCAACCTCAGTTACCACCAAATAGGCAGTAGCTGCAACAATCGCAACGCATAAAAATCTAAGCATTGATTAACTCCATTTGCTCAAGGTAAGCTTCAGCTTCAAACAACACATCAGCTAACGGATGGTTTTCAGCAAATGATTCCAGTTGTTCTTCTGTAATCTCATCAGCCATCAAGCGATAAGATTTTACCAATTCGATTAGCGATGAATTAAGCTCGTCGATTTGCTCAAGGGTCATAGCAAAAAAAGCAAAGGGATAGCGCCGGTGTCCTTCGGCTTGCATACCCTACACCCTAAGCCTCCCCTGTCAACCCTAGTTGTTCACAATCTGCAACACTCCTGGCTACGGCTGCAATGCCGCCTGCAGCCTGCACTGCATTAAGCCATTGCTGTTGTTCTGGGCGGATCCTGCCGGTTGCAGTCTTTACCTCAATGCTGGTGAACACCGCCACCTGCTGACCCACCATCTCAGGTGTAATGGTGCGGCTAGTCCAGCCGATCAGGTCGGCGCTGCCTTTGCAAAGGCCGAAGCTGACCGGGCGGCCATTCTTATCTGGCAATGTGCCGGTGTTATTCCGGAACAAACGGCAGTCACCTTTGCTACACGCAAGCCTAATATGTTGCTGGATTGTTTGCTCACTTGTCATTTGACCCATGGCGGCTCAGGAATGCCAGCTTGTTTCATTATCTCAGACATATTAAACTTACGGTATTTAACTGGTTTGGCTGGTGGCTTCCATTCAGCTTGCGATATTTTTGCTTTACGTTCTTTCCATGCAATATGTGCCCAGCCAGGTTTATAACCCATTAACTTGCCAATTTCAATAAAATCTTCTAAACACGTAGCTTTCGCAATAAGCTTTCTTCTATCATGTTGTGTAGTTATATTTTCATTTTCTTCTACTTCCACTAAATCAACATTTAACACAACGTTTGGTTTTTCCTGTGGCTTTTCCTCTGGCCAATGCTCATGGCCGCAATATGGACAAATTACAGGCCATTCAGAAGATTCCCTTTCAAAAACTGCATAACAACTTTGACATGTAAAAACACTTGGTGACTTGTCTTTTTTAGGTGTTCCTTCCAATGACCAATCCCTATCTTGTTGCGGCATCCCATGTTTTTGAACATTACCAACACAATCAATAATAAAAGCAAATTCTTTATCAGGTGCTGGCCTTAATACCCTGCCAACTTGCTGCAAATATATTGTTAAAGATTCTGTTGGGCGCAATAATATCGCCGTTGTAACAACAGGAATATCAGTGCCTTCTGAGATAATATCAATGCTAGTAATAACGTCTAAATTGCCATTACCTAGATCTTCAATCATTTGCGCTCGCTCAACAGGTCCCACGCCTTTAGACACTAAGGCTGCTGCTTTATATCCAGCTTTGATAAACCTATCAGCCATTTGTTTTGCATGTCTTATGTTGCAGCAAAATACAATTGCTGGCTTGTTTGGACATCTTTTAGTGTACTCAGATATTGCGTCACCATTTATGCCAGCGTCTTCTAGACTTTGCACAGATTCTTCAAGGTCAAAATCTTTGTTTTTTATTTTTATCAAGCTACGTGATAAAGCAAAAGGCAATGTATATACTTTTAAATTAGATAAAAAAGAATTTTGTATTAAAAATTTTACTGTTGGGCCTTTTACTAATAAATCAAAATGCTCTTCAAGCCCTTTGCCATCCAATCTTTCTGGCGTAGCTGTAACACCTAAAAGTTTTGCTTTGTCATAATGTAATAATATCTTATCCCAAGTAGACGCAACAGCGTGATGTGCTTCATCAATAATAATTAAAGATGGATAAAAATCAATAATACTCAATCTTCTAGCTAAAGCTTGGACAGACGCAACTTGTATGGCAGCGTTATTTTTTTTGTACCCTGGAGCCATAACTCCATGTTCAAGATCTAGCCTTGCCAATGCTTTACTGGTTTGAATTATTAATTCACGCCTGTGAACTAAAATCAATACATTATTCCCTTTTGCTGCTGCACTTTGAGCTATATGACAGAAAATTATAGTTTTGCCGCCACCAGTAGGTAGTTGCAACACAGGTGCTCTAAAAGCACTTTTAAAAGCAGCTCTTAAATTGTCTACTGCTTCCTGCTGGTAAGGGCGAAGGTTCATGAATCGGCAGCAACAGATTTGTCGTGCCGGTCTACGACAAATTTTACAGCTTCAACCAATGCAAATGTGTCCTTAATGCCAAGGCCGTCTAAACCAAGTTTTACTGTGCTAAACGTATCAACAACATCAACAATTGGTTGACGCCATTCCTCAGGCACATGTTTTAATTGTTGATTAAACGGCAATGAGTTTTGATTTTTTTCAAAAGCATCCAGCAAATCTCTAGTAGACATGGCGCATAAATTGGTGGGCTTGCCAACCATAACACTATCCGCTAGGGTCTGCAAGTAACCGCTAGCGACCGTGACCCTATCCCATCCATTAGCAGTGCAGTTCACGCCAGAGCAGGTAGCGTGGCTGGACAGCCGCCGCGTAGCAGGTTTAACCCGTAGTGCCGTAATACGCCTTGTGGTTGAAGAAGCCATGCGGCAGGCCAAGCGCACACAGAAATGAATATTCAAGAACTCACTCAAGGCAGGTGGCCTGACCTGCTAATGCAACTTGCTGGCCTTACGCCAAATCAATTAACTGACAAGCACCAGCCATGCCCTTTATGTGGTGGTGAGGACCGCTACCGATTTGATGATCTAAATGGTACTGGCTCCTGGTACTGCAACCAATGCGGCGGTAAAGATCAATCCGGCGGTGCCGGAAGTGGTATGGATATGCTAATGCGTCGCACGAGTCTCACTTATCCTGAAGCCTGCAAGCTCATCGAGCAGCACTTAAATATCAAGCCTGAGCCGCCAACTAAAGGCGCCGAATATATTTGGCATTACTCCAGCACATTTATTGTTTGCCGCTTCCCAGGTAAACGACTCCGGCCTTTATGGTGGGATGGCTCGCAGTGGTTATGGAAAGCACCACCTGCACCGCGCCCGCTATACAACCTTGCAGCTATCGCCGCCAAAGTTGATGCACCTGTACTAATAGTTGAAGGCGAGAAAACCGCAGATGCAGCCGCCAAACTGTTCCCCTCAGCAGTGGCGATTACATGGCCAAGCGGTTGTAAAGCTATTGACAAAGCAGACTGGGCGCCACTAATAGGTCGCAACTGCACACTATGGCCTGATGCAGACGCCCCTGGCATCCAAGCTATGGATAAATTATCAGCCAAATTACTTAAACTCGGCGCCGCTCAGGTGCGCATTGTCACACCACCACCAGACGTGCCTGACGGATGGGATCTAGCTGATGCACACTGGTCAATCGCAGAAGCCGCTGCATACCTTAAAGCCAACCGGTCTGCACTAACGGCACAACCGGAACTTGCACCGGAAGCCGCATCGGAACTCGCGCCAGTGACAAAGGCAGACAAACTACCATTCCGTTGCTTAGGTTTTGATCGTGGGTCTTATTTTTATCTACCAACAAACGGCGGCCAAGTATTAGAACTTACCGCTTCACAACACACTAAACTTAATCTCCTAAATCTTGCACCTCTTGGCTGGTGGAATGAAGCATATAAAAAAGGTACTGGCGCTGATTGGGATCGCGCCGCAGATAGCCTTATCTCACTTTGTATGCAACAAGGCGTTTATGATCCAGATCGCGTTCGTGGACGCGGTGCTTGGTATGACAAAGGTCGCGTCATCGTTCACCTTGGTGATCGCCTAATTGTTGACAATAAAGAGCATCGCATTTGCTCACCACCACCAACTAATTATTTTTATGAACAAGCTAAAGCGCTTGATGGGCCAGACAATAAGCCGCTTTCAGATGAGTTAGCTACCAAAATACGCAATATCGCTATAGGTTTTCGCTGGGAGATGCCTGTTAATGCTTATTTCCTTTTAGGTTGGACCGTCCTAGCGCCCGTATGCGGCGCCTTAGACTGGCGCCCACATGCCTGGATAACAGGTGCTGCTGGTACTGGGAAAACCTGCATCCTAAAAGATTTCCTTAAACCATTAATGGGTGGTATCTACCAAGGCGCAACAGGTGGCACCACTGAAGCTGGCCTCCGTGGCACATTATGCTCTGATGCAATACCTGTAATATTTGATGAATTTGAACAAAATGATCAACGTGATAAACAAATTGTTCAAAATGTATTAGCACTTGCACGTATTGCATCATCTGAAGGTGGCAAAATTTATAAAGGCACAACCACAGGCGGCGCTAACGCTTTTGAAATACGCAGCATGTTTTGCGTATCATCTATAAATGTTGCATTAATACAAAAAGCTGATGTTGATCGCTTTTGTGTCCTAGCACTTCGTAAAGACACCATACAAAAGCAAGAATGGACTGCCTTCGAGGCTGAAATAAAAACTACAATTACAATGGAAACTGGACGCCAATTAATAGCTAGAACTATACAAAATATACCTGTAATTAGATCTAATGCTAAAATATTAGCCAGGGCACTTGCTATTACTTTTGGCCAGCGTTACGGTGACCAATATGGCACCCTACTTGCAGGCGCATGGTCTTTATCTTCTGATGGCGGTAAGTTATTGAGCATTGAAGAAGCATTAGAATGGATTAAAACTTTAGATTGGGAATCTAACCAGCTTGATCCACAAGAAGCTGATGAAGTTAAGTGCCTTGATTATATCCTTAATACTATGGTTGTTGTTGACCATAAACGTATTTCTATACGTGAAATTTTCTTAGCTGCACGGTTAGGCTCGTCTATCGGTGATGAACCGGCTGATCTGGTCCTTGCCCGTCATGGCATCAAATACCACGAAGGGGGCCTAGCCATAGCTAACACCCATAGCATTTTGCATGGCCTGTTACGTGATACACCATGGAGCGGTGGTGCCCATAAACAAGCTTTACAGCGGGTCAAAGGTGCCGCAAAAGTTGGCCCGATCCGTTTTGGGTCACACACTATGCGATGCACGTTAATTCCACTTGAAAATGCAGGCATCATTTCCTAATTTCCCCAAACCGCCAGCAGGGCAATAAGTCTCGGCTTTGTAACAGATCGTTGCGTGTTACACCTTGTTACGGTGCTGTTACGCTGAGATCCCTTGCGCTGCAACCGTTGTCACGATGTTACGCCTGTTACGCTAAAAACAAAACACAACCCCATAGAGATACATATACACATCCCCCCTCTCACACCCTTAGAGACACCCTCTCTATATATATATATTTTATTTTAAAAAAAATGTAACAACGTAACAAACGCTGCGCTGCAAGGATTTTGGGCGTAACACGGACCGTAACAGGGCGTAACAAGCGTAACAGGCTTTTGTTGCGCAATATTAAGCAAAGTAGACCTAACTGCACTTACTGGTTAGTGTTACGTTGCCTATGCTTATTAAGTGGTGCTTATTATTTCTGAACGCAACCGCCCCTGCATCGACCGACTAGACGCATTAATGGCTGAAGCCGTGGCGGTAGCAAATGCCATCCGCGACAATGCCCAAGACGAGCAGCAACCCATACCGCCTGAACTGGTCTATAGCTTCAGCCGCGACTACGATAAAATTATTACCGCTCTATCGGATGCGTCATGAGTATTAGTTTTAATGGTCAAAAGCTAGATCGTGAGCTTGACCTTATTGTAAGAGTTCAATTACCATTTTTAGCTGCTGTTACCGTTAATCGTCTTGGCACCGTCGTTCGTCAGGCATTGCAGCATGAAATGAAAGATTCTTTTAAAAGCCTCAGTGCATTTACTTATAAATCTCCGCTATATCGCCATCTTGCAACTAAAGCGCAACCGTATACAACTATTTATTTACGTGATGAAGCAACTAAAGGTCAGCCGCCTTCAACTTATTTGTTACCGCAAATCCTTGGTGGTATGGTATACAAAACTAGATTTCAAGAACGCTTAGCTTCACAGTTATCAAATTACAATGGTAGGTATATGTTCCCATTACATGAATCACCAGCAGCTAAGCGCAACCAGCAAGGTCGCATACGTGCATCGCAATACGTTGAGGCGTTATATGGCATCAAGGCATTTGAAGACATCAGGGCATCTATGCGACCTGGTAGATACCGCACTGAAGGCAGCCACGTCTACGTGCCCTATGTGGGGGGCAGGAAGGAGCTTGCAAAGGTCTATAGGGCTATCGGTAAGGGACAAATGCCTCAGCCGGGCATATACCGCGTTAAAAGCGGCAACCTGACGCAATTGTTCAGGCAGCTTGAAGCAGTGCCATCAGTGCAAAAAAGTTTTGATTTTAATTATGCTGCTGAAGTGGCGGTGCAAGCTAATGCGGGCGCGATATTTGACGCGGCAGTCAAACAATTTGTCTAAAAAATTTTGGACTTGCAAGGGGTCGGTTTTAGGGCCTTTTTTACACACGGCTGCAAGGTGGTTTAAGGTATTATTTTTTGACGCAAATATATAAAAAAGTGGTCTCTAGTACTAACGTACTATAGTACATTTGTATCATAGTACACACGTACTATAGTACATTTGTACTAGTGTTATAACATTATACTACTGTGCCGTTATATTGTCATATAACAGTATAACAATGCCGTAATAGTACTAATGTACTAATAAGAATGATTCCCATTATCAATGAGAATGATTCCCATAATCAAGCCAAAGCGCCGATGCGTCGCGCCTTTGAATAGTACACCTCCTATAGTACAGTTGGGCTATTGTTAAGAAATATAAACTTTTGGCGGCTAATTGCTAGCTATTGGCTGAATTTGGTCTATGTTGACGCCGAGCGCAATCCAGCGCTTAATTATTCCAACCGCTTTTAATTCACATGTACGCAAGTTTTCCACCAGTCGATGATGCGTTAGCACTGCTGCCAACCCTTCTGGGTGCAGTGCTGGTGATCGTTGCCCTATTCCATGCCCTAGCTATCAGGGCGCAAGGGCGCCCCGCTTATATTCGCCATCTATCAGCCCAGGGCTATTCCCAACGCCGCATAGCTGCCCGCTTAGGTATCACTCGCCACGTTGTACGGCTCGCCCTGGCTTAACTCTCAAAACATCTCACCCCTTTGCTACCCAACAAAATGGCCCTATCAACGCACCCCGGCCGCTACTTAAACCGCTGCTTAGTTGCCACCAGGAACCCCGCAGGCCACGGATTCTTAGATCATTCAGCGCCGGCCGCATGGCTAGGGCAGCACTTAGCAGTTACCCCGCCACCGGGCAAGGATTACCTGTTCGCCACTGTTCCCGGTTGTTGGACTATTACCCACCGCGGTTGCGGTTGGGCATTAGCAACGCTTCGCTGTTCACTTAAAACAGCGGTAAAGCTTGCTAAGGAATGGGATCAACGGGCCGGCAGTATTGATCCTTTGGACTCTAAATCCTGGCAATATTGCCAGTTATGGGGCAAAGCGGTTCAAGCGATTAACTGCCCTTGGCAGAATATTGATGCAGAGGACCATGGCGAGGCCGCGGCAATATTGGCTGCTAATCGCGGATTGTCTATTGATCAGGCCGGGGGCCATAAAAAGATTCAATGGCGCGGTAAGTATTGGCCAGCCCCTACGGATGCAGAGTTGCAAGGTTGGACCATTGATAGCGTATGCGAAGCCCCAGATGGCCGCATAGTTGAACCGGATAATTCGGAGAGTTGGCTAACTATTCTCGGGTTGGTTTAAACCTGTGAACTATGCGGTGGTGATTTTTACTTAAACACTATTTAATCCAGCCTTTAATTATCTAAATCATGAAAACCAACCCCAACGGCCGTGTTTTGTATCACGGGCCATCGATGCTAGATGGTGCACCCATTGTTGTTATAGCAACGGGCTTCAATGATTCAAGCGCTAACGACAAGACCGGTGCCATGATTCAAACCTGGATTATGCGTGCCGATATACCACCCCATCACGCGTTTAAATCAACTGAAGGTGAGAGTGTATGCGGTGATTGCCCGCATAAAATAAACAAAACTTGCTACGTGATCTGGTATCAGGCGCCACTAGCTGTTTGGAATTGTTGGCACCATGGCTCTGGTTATGCGCCTGCTATGCCTAGTGATTTTGTCGACCGTGATTTAAGAATAGGCAGCGCTGGCGATCCGGCTGCCGTGCCTAGGTGGATATGGGAAGCCATCCTGCCATCGGTCGCAACCCATACCGGATATACCCACCAATGGCGCAAGCCAGTAGGGGCTTGGCTAAAGGGCACCGTCCAAGCATCCTGTGATTCGCTGCAGGATTTAGCAGATGCTAAGGCGGATGGATGGAACACGTTCACAGTGTTGCCAGTAGGCGCGCCGGATCCGGCCGAAACCGTGCATTGCGCCGCATCGGTGGAACGTGGCCACAAAACTAATTGCGCAACCTGTGGACTGTGTGACGGATCCTCGGCCGACGTTGCGATATGGGCCCATGGCGCTAGTAAATCTAAAGTTACCAATTCACCTATCCTGACCGTTCAATCATGATCACACCTAAGCAAGCATACATCAACGCTGATTTAACATATCAGCAATTGTATCAAAACTACTGCAATGCTAATGATGCATTAAGTAGCCTTAACTCTCAGTGCTCAGATGCTAGCTATGCTATCCAAAGGCTACTGATAGCAAGGGATCTCGTAGACAATGCTAGGCACTCTGCGGAGTATTGCGACACTTCAGAATCAAACCAAATTGAGGCTTTAACTGGTAACTGTTCGGATAGTTGGGATTCTGCCCTGTTCGCTACATACAAGCTACTATCTGAGCTGATTTTTACCCATTGTGAGGCGATCGCCTCGCATCGCCAGGCCATACCGCCAGCAGAGCAAAGCAGATCACAAGCTTTGGAGTTGTTGAACATTACAAGCCAACAACTAGGGGAGCAGTTTGATAATTTACCAAGCTAATATTAAGCTATTAATTTAATAACTTAGGCGGGCTAATTACCCGCCTTTTCTATTAGAAACAATATTACATTATTGTTATATAATTGTATTGCATTATCGTTATATAATTGTATTGCCACAAAATATTAGGGTCCTTACAACATGCGGCGGCCCGGGTAAATTCGAAGCCCGTGTTTCAGCTAGCGTCAGCCTTGAAAGTAGGTAAAGTTATATCACAATGATGTTATATTCACATACGGTCTCCAGCGGTTAAGCTGTGTTAACCACGCTTAACGACCATTGTTGATAACGTTTTCAGAATTAGCGGCAATTAAGGGATGCTCAAAAGCAGCAGTTACCCATGCGTGTAAATCACGTATTGCAGCAGCAGTTGTAGAAGAAAATGGCAAACGCTACGTTGATAGAGACATGGCGCTAGAATTATGGAATCGTAATACACTAAGAACATATAGCGCAAAGGTAAGCGCACCAGACGACGTAAAGCTTAGCGACGATCAAATCCCTGAGCTTAACATAAGCAGGGAGCGGCGCGAGCATTACCAAGCAGAATTAGCAAAACTACAGGTTTCACAGCAACGTAAGGAGTTGTTACCAGCGGAAGATATTAAGAAGCAAGCATTTCAGCTTGGCCGTACTATCCGCGAGGCATTAGCTAATTTGGCTGATAGGCTTAGCCACCAGTTAGCTGGTGAGACTGACCCAACAGTGATCCATAAGTTATTGAGTGATGAACACCGTGCAGCACTGATGGAGCTAAGTGATGACGATCTATAGAACAGCGTTCATGAATGGGTTGCGGCCCGATCCAGTGTTAACGGTAAGCGAATGGGCTGATGCTCACAGGAGGCTTAGCAGTAAGGCAAGCGCGGAACCTGGGCCATGGCGCACTAATAGGACGCCATATTTAAAGGAGCCGATGGATTGCCTTAGCACTAATAGCGGCATCCAACGTGTGGTGATGATGTTTGCTGCGCAGACGGGCAAGACTGAAAGTGGCAGCAACTGGTTGGGTTATGTGATTGCACATGCGCCGGGTCCGATGCTGCTGGTGCAACCTACGGTAGAGATGGCAAAGAGGTTATCAAAGCAGAGGCTGGAGTCGCTTATTAGCGAGACACCATGTTTAAACGATAAGATTGCACCGTCAAGAAGTAGAGATAGCGGTAATACGATGTTGGCGAAGGAGTTTCCAGGCGGCATGATGTTGCTGACTGGTGCTAATAGCGCAACTGGGTTGCGGTCTACACCATGTCGTTATATTTTTATGGATGAGGTTGATGCGTTCCCTGCTGATGTAGATGGCGAGGGTGATCCTGTTAGCTTGGCGGAAAAACGTGCTACTACATTTGCTAGGCGTAAGATTTTACTTACTAGCACACCAACGGTAAAAGATTTTAGCCGTATTGAAGCTGAGTATTTACGTAGTGACCAGCGGCGTTTTTATGTTCCATGCCCTAAGTGTGGCGTAAAGGAATGGCTAAAGTGGGCACAACTTAAATGGGAAAATAATGATCCTAATACTGCGCAATACGAATGCGAGCATTGCGATGAAAGATTTAGTGATATACACAAACCAATGATGTTACGCGAAGGCGAATGGCGAGCTACGGCACCATTTGATGGTAAAACGGCTGGTTTTCAGTTATCGGGTTTGTATTCACCATTAGGGTGGCTTAGTTGGGCTGATATGGTTGACGATTTTTTACGTGCAAAGTCTGATGCACCAATGCTTAAGAGCTTTGTTAATACTAGATTGGCTGAGACATGGGAAGAAGATTATGCAAGCAAGGTAGATGCTGCTGGGTTAATAGATAAGTGTGAACATTATGAACCTGGCATTATACCAGCAGATGCATGGGCATTGACTGTAGGCGTTGACGTACAAGGTGGTGGCGGCAGTATTGGCGACCGCTTAGCTATTAGCGTATGGGCGTGGGGCCGTGAGGAGGAAGGATGGTTGGTGCATCACCAAGAGATATTTGGTGATCCATGCCGTGCTGATGTATGGAAGCAACTAGATGAGTTGTTGTTACGTGAATGGCCACATGCTAATGGTGGTGGGTTTAGGCCAGATGCAGTTTGTGTTGATAGTGGCGGCCATGCAACGGCTGAGGTTTATCAATATGCAAGAGAACGCGGCAGGCAAAATGTAATTGCGATTAAAGGCCAAAGCCAACGCGGTAAGGCACCAATTGGCAAGGCTGCTAAGGTAGATATTAATAGCAAGGGCCAACAATTAAAGCGTGGCGCATTGGTATATCCAGTTGGCGGTGATACCATAAAAACAACATTATTTGCGCGATTAAAACATAACGAGGCATTGCATTTTCATATGGGTACACCAGCGGAATATTTTGAGCAGTTAACAGCAGAAAAGCAGGCGTTGAAGTATGTAAAAGGGTTCCCGGTACGTGAATGGGTAAAGAAGCCCGGTGCGCGTAATGAAGCGTTGGACTGCTTGGTATATGCGTATGCCGGTTTGAACTGGTTGTATCAGCGATATGACAGGCGAACAATATGGGATCAATTAGAGCGGCGACTAGAAAGCAAGCCAAAAGCCAAGGCGGTGCTAAAATCAAGCAAACCCTTTGTTAGTAACTGGTGAACATTCCAGCACAGGTTAGGGCAGGAGACACGATTAAATGGCGTGATGATGCGGCGGCTGACGGGTTTGGCAATGCAATTACTAGTGGTACATGGACGTTGACATATTATTTGCGTGCGAATGTAGCGGCTGAGGCTGCGACAGTTGTAGGTACAGCGTTTGGGTCTGGCTGGGAATTTACGATTGCTACTGGCACGAGTGCTGGTTTTGATGCTGGGCAATGGTACTGGCAGGCGATTGCGACTTATAGCACCGAAAAGCTGACGTTAGGCGCTGGGCAATTGCAGGTGCAGGCTGCGTTGAGTTACACCAGCACACCTGGTGCATTTGATGGACGCAGCCAAGCGGAAATTGATTTAGATGCAGTAAAAGCTGCGATCAGAGCAATTGTGTCCGGCGGTGTGGTGCAGGAATATCGGATCGGCACACGTAATTTAAAGAAATATGATTTGGTTGATTTAATTCAACTTGAAAGTAAGCTAAAGGCTGAGGTCAAGCGCGAGCAAGCGGCATCACTTCAAGCGCAAGGCTTGGGTAATCCACACAACCTATTCGTGCGTTTCTAATGGGCATTCGTTCTACGATTTTTAGCTGGTTGCAAAGTGGCGCTACAAAGCCACGCAGACGCATGTATCAAGGCGCTAAATTTAGCCGTCTTACTGCTGACTGGGTAACTGGTAATACTAGCGCTGACAGTGAGGTATACGGGTCGGCGCAAAAACTACGTGATCGCGCTAGGCAATTATGCCGTGACAATGATTACGCAAGGCAAGCTTTACGCGCTATTGAAGGCAATGTAATCGGGCAGGGTATACCGTTTCAATCACAAGTGCGGATGTTGCGCGGTAGCAAATTAGATCAACCTATTAATGACGCAATTGAATCATTATGGCATCAATGGTCATACGCGGAATATTGCCATACTGGCGGCAAGTTATGCTTTAGTGATATTGAAAGGTTGCTTATCCGTAGTATTGCAGAAAGCGGTGAAGTATTTGTGCGGTTAGTAAAGCAATCATTTAGCGGCTCACCAATACCATTAGCGCTTGAGATAATAGAAGCTGATCAATTAGATGACGGCTTGAATGGCCGTAGCTTGCAGGGCAATGAGATACGGATGGGCGTTGAGGTTGACCGCTGGGGCCGTCCCATTGCTTATCATTTTTTGGCTTATCACCCTGGTGACTATCAATTCAGTAATCAACAAATTTCTTCACAACGCCATAACCGTGTATTAGCGGCTGATGTAATCCATTTATACCGGATGGACCGCCCAGGTCAAACACGCGGCGCTACATGGTTTGCATCTGCTATCCAGCGGTTACATCATTTGCAGGGCTATGAGGAAGCGGAAGTAATCCGTGCGCGTGCAGCTAGTAGCTTGATGGGTTTTGTCACTAGCCCGGAAGGCGAGTTGCAAGGTGATGATGTAATGGATGGCGAGCGTGTTAGCCAGTTTGAACCAGGTGTATTTAAGTATTTACAACCGGGTGAAACTGTAACGGTGCCGCAGCTAGATGCCCCAGACGGACAGTTTGAGCCATTTTTACGTGCAATGCTACGTGCAATGGCTGCTGGTATTGGCTGTAGCTATGAAACAGTAAGCCGTGATTTTAGCCAAACTAACTACAGCTCTAGCCGGTTAAGTTTGCTAGAAGATCGTGATCACTGGCGGATTTTACAAGATTGGATGATTAAAAATTTCCACCAACGTATTTTTGACACATGGATGGATATGGCGGTATTAAGCGGCGCATTATCATTGCAAGGCTATGAGCAAGCACCTGATCGGTTCAAAATGGCTAGGTGGATGCCACGCGGTTGGGCATGGGTTGATCCTGTAAAAGAAGTATCAGCGTATAAGGATGCGGTTAGGTGTGGTTTCAAAACACTAGGCCAAATTGTGGCTGAGCAAGGCGGTGACTTAGATGAGTTATTATTGCAACGCCAAGCGGAGCTGCAAAAATTAGCTGATATGGGTATTGTGGTTGATACAGACCCAACACAGGTAGATGATGATGGTGCCATCCAGGTGCCGCCTACCGCCCCACCCGATGAGGATGACTCCGATGACTAACGGCAACGAAATGATGATTAGGTCACAGCCAGCAACTTTTGCTTTAGCTGATGACGAACGCACAATGGAATTTCCATTTAGCTCTGAATATCCGGTATCACGTTATTTTGGCAATGAAGTGTTGAGCCATGATGCAGGCGCTGCTGACCTAAGCCGATTAAACGATGGTGCGCCATTACTGTTTAATCATGACCCAGATCGTGTTATTGGTGTAGTAGAACGCGGTTGGATTAATGACGATGACCGCCGTGGTTATGTATCAGTGCGCTTTAGCCAAAATCCATTTGCGCAAGAGGTATTGCGTGATGTAAAAGATAAAGTGCTGCGTAATGTATCTTTTGGGTATCAAATAAACGAAATGGAGCATCGTGAAGATAGCTTTGTTGCTACCAATTGGAATGCACATGAGATAAGTGTTGTTAGCATACCAGCAGACCCAACGGTCGGCGTTGGGCGTTCGCTCGACGTTCAACCACAACCACAACCCATGGAGATTATGGACAACACGCCTGACGTTGCGGCGGTGCAGGAGGCTACTAAAGCCGAACGCAGCCGGATTTCCGCAATCACCGCATTATGCGACAAGCACAACATGGCTGACACTGCTCGGCAACTTATTGATAGTGGCCGCAGCTTGGATGAAGCCCGTGCTGCTGTATTAGATAAGATTGGCGTCAAAGTAGAGCCAGTAGCTGAAAAAGCTGCTGATATTGGCCTTACTGTAAAAGAAAGCCGTGAGTTCTCTTTTCAGCGTGCGATCAATGCATTGGCTAACCCTAGTGATCGCCGGATGCAAGAAGCTGCTGCATTTGAACGCGAGTGTTCTGATGCTGCTGCTGCTAAAGCAGGCAAAACAGCACAAGGCATCATGGTGCCTAATGATGTATTGCGCCGCGACTTGGTAGTAGGCACTGCGTCTGCTGCTGGTAACTTGGTTGGCGTTGATTTTCGCCCCGGCAGCTTTATTGAGCTGTTGCGCAACCGTTCAGCCTTAGCTGGCCTTGGCGTTGCATCATTAACCGGCCTTAGCGGTAACGTTGCAATCCCACGTCAAACTGGTGCTGCTACTGCTTACTGGGTAGCGGAATCCGGTTCACCTACTGAAAGCAACCAGACTGTTGATCAAGTCAACATGTCACCTAAGACATGTGGTGCGTTCACTGATTACAGCCGTAAATTGATGCTGCAATCCAGCATTGATGTAGAGCAAATGATCCGTCAGGATCTAGCTACTGTATTGGCACTTGAGATTGACCGCGTTGGTTTGTATGGTTTGGGTAATACCAACCAGCCTTTAGGTATCAAGCTAACAACCGGCATCAATACAGTTAACTTTGCCGGTGCAGTGCCTACATATGCTGAAGTGGTGAACATGGAAAGTGCAATTGCTGCTGACAACGCAGACATTGGCGCCATGTCGTATTTGATGAATGCATCAATGCGTGGATCACTGAAGACCACAGAAAAAGCATCATCCACTGCTCAATTTATTTTTGAGCCAGGCGGCACTGTTAACGGTTATAACGCTGCTGTTAGCAACCAAGTAGCTAGCGGCGATGTTTTCTTTGCTGTGTGGTCTCAATTGATCATGGGCATGTGGTCTGGGTTGGATCTAACTGTTGATCCTTATACCCATAGCACAAGCGGCACTGTACGTGTGGTAGCACTACAAGATGTGGACTTTGCTGTTCGCCATCCTGAAGGCTTCTGTCGCGGCGCTGATACGCTCTGATGCTAATCCAGGTCACTAAGACCACAATGGTAGGCGGCCAGCTCGTAAGGGCTGGCTCCACTATTGAGGCAAGCAATGCCGATGCTCAATTATTAATTGGTATTGGCAAAGCAATTACAGCTACGATTGCTGTAGATCCAGAACCAGACCCCCAACCACCCAAACGGAGAACCCGCAATGTTATTCCAACAGACACTTGAAAAGCTAGAGCATTTTACGCTTTTAGCTACAACGACCATTACCGGTACAGGCAACCAGACTGGCGTTGATCTTAAAGATTATGACGGCGACATCCAAGTAATTTTGCTTGGCACTGCTGCTGGCTCTGCAACTGATCTGACCTTCCGCATTGAAGAATCAGATGATAACAGCACTTATACAGCAGCTACCGGTGGCTCATTTACTGCTATTGCTAATGCTGCTTACAAAGAAGTGCTTACATTGAACCGTAACGCATTAAAGCGTTATGTACGGTTGAGCTGTACTGCCAGAACCGGCGCTGCATCTAGCTCCGTTACTTGCGTTGGTTACGGTCTTAAGAAGTACGGCTAATGGCAATAACTGAAAACCTGCTTGGTTTTCTAAACGATTTCGGCGTCAGTTGTACTGCTGGCGCCGTTACCGGTTTAGGTATTCTTGACATGCCATCACAAATCATTGCAAATGATATGGTATTAAGCACTGATTATATGTTGACGGCGCGTGCATCTGATTTTGGTAATTTAGTGTATGGCGATGCCATTACAGTTGCGACTGTGGCTTACACAGTGAGAGAGACTAGGTTTATAGATGATGGTTCTTTTGTTGAAATTGCATTGCAAAAAACATGACGACCAAACGCGAAACAATTATTACCGCAATACGTACAGCGCTAATAGGCACCACAGGTGTTAGCACTAGGATTTATCGAAGCAGGACCGAACCTATTACACGCGGCGAATCGCCTGCAATTGTTGTTGAGCCGCTTACTGATACGGCAGCGCAAAACACAAGCTTGCCGACATTAGACTGGAGTTTAACTGTACGTGTTGCCGTAATTGTACGCGGCGCCATACCAGATCAAGTAGCTGATCCAGTTGTTGAAAGCTTACATGCCAAAATAATGGCGGATTTAACGCTTGGCGGTTACGCAATTGACATCCAACCAATTGGTGTTACATTTGATATAGTTGAAGCAGACCAACCTGCTGGGGTTGTGATGTGCGACTACCGAGTGCAATATCGCACCTCGGTTACTAATCTCGCAAGTTAAACATGGCTATGATAGTGGATGAGTATTGGGGTCAAGGCGGGTCTTACCTGCTAGATCCTAAAACCGGTAAGCGTAAACTCATCGAGCGTACTGCCCCGGCTACCGCCAACACCGCACCTGAGGAACTGACCAATGCCATTACTGACTCGCAAAAGGCTGCTTCTAGCCAAAACTGAAGCTACCTACGGCACTGATTCGACACCAACTGGTGCGGCTAATGCCATATTGGTGCGCAATCTAGAAATTGTGCCATTGCAATCGGATATTGTGCAGCGGGAATTGATCCGGCCATATCTTGGTAATTATGAACAGTTACTAGCAAATACACGAGTGCAGGTAACTTTTGAAGTTGAATTAGCCGGTTCGGGTACTGCTGGTACTGCACCAGCTTATGGCCCCGTGCTAAAAGCTTGCGGGCTAGCTGAAACTTTGGTAGCAAGTACAAGTGCTACTTATGCCCCGGTTAGCACCAGCTTTAGCTCTGTGACTTTGTATTTTTTCCAAGATGGCATTCGCCATATTGTGACTGGCGCTCGTGGAACATTTACGTTGAATGGCACGGTAGGTGCGATCCCAACGATTGCATTCACAATGACCGGCATTTTTAATGCACCAACTGATACAGCGCTTGCGGCACCTACTTACACAAATCAATCAACACCTTTAGTGTTTAAAAATAGTAATACAACCAGTTTCTCGGCATTTAGTTATTCAGGTGCATTGCAATCAATTGACCTTGATTTTGGCAACGAAATTATTTACCGTGAATTGGTGGGCGGTACCAAAGAAGTTATTATTACTGACCGCAAGCCTGGCGGCACATTGCAAATTGAGGCAGTATTGCTCGCCGCTAAAAATTACTTTACTGTGAGCACTGGATCGACTACTGGTAGCATTACGTTGCAGCATGGTACCACCGCTGGTAACATAGCGACGCTTACAATGGCTCAATCAGACCTAGCCGATGTATCTTATGCCGACATGAACGGCATCCAAATGTTAAACCTGCCTTATGTTGCAACACCAACAGCGGCAGGCAATGACGAATTATCCCTTGCCTTTACCTAGACATCATGGCATTTGTTCTTGCTCAATCCGATAGCTACAGTTGGCCTGTTACTGTTGAATTTCCGGTTGATGGTGGCCGCTTTGAAAAGCAAACTTTTGACGCTGAATTTAAGCGGCTGCCACAATCACGAATTGAACAAGTAATTGAACGCAGCAACACAGACACCATTAAGGATGTCGAATTTGCGCGTGAAGTAATTACAGGCTGGAAAGGTGTTACAGATGCCAAAGGTGCTGATGTGCCCTACAGCAATGAAGCATTAGGTAAATTGCTTGATGTGCCATTGGTTTCAGGCGCTATTGTGCAAGCTTTCTTTGCTAGTCTGACTGGAGCAAAAAGAAAAAACTAGAGGCCGCTGCTGAGCATTGGGCAAGTGGCGGCGTTATAGATGATACGGCAAAAGATGCGGCAGGATTAGGCATAAACAAGCCCAACTTGCCGCAGCAATCTACTAACTTTGAAGTATGGGAAGACAACTGGGGTACAGTTGTAATGTTTTTACGTGTGGAAACGCAATGGCGTTTTGGAATGAGAGGTGCTACTGGGTTAGACTATAATGCGATCAGATGGGTGTTTGAAATGTACGGCGTCAGTGACCAACGCGAGATGTTTGAAGGCTTGCAGGTCATGGAAGCTGCTGCATTAGGAGCGATGAATAAAAATGGCTAATCCTGCAACTGAATTTACAATTAAGGCTCTAGTCAGTGGCCTTGAACAAGTTGAAGGTTTAAAGTCTGCTGTACGTTCTTTACAAAATACAGCGCAACCAGCAGCGGCAGATATAAATAAATTACGTGATGCAGCTAAATCTTTAGGTAATGCGGCTGAAGCATCAACAAGTGATCTGCGCACATCGGTAACAGTATTAAAATCATTAAAAGATCAAGTTGCACTTACAAGTAAAGAATATCGTGATCTTAGTAATGATTTAAAAACAGTAGAAAATCGTTTTAATGCTGCTAATACAGCAGCTAAACAATTTAGATCAAGTGCTGGTTCAGTAAGTGGAGGGACAGCAGGTGCTGCCATCATGGGGCGTCCTGCTGAAAGGTTAGAACCTGTTCCAAGGTTAGGGTTCCAAACCAATGATCCTGAATATTGGCGCAGGAAACAACAAAACATTGGTGGCCCACAATTGGGTCCGCAACAATTAGATTACGAGGCTACGACTAAAGGGTTGACAGGGCTTGAGTTAGCGTTAGACCAGATGAATAATATAACCAATAGAGGGCGCCAAGAGAAATTACAAATACAAGAAAAATATAATCAATTAGAAATTGAGCGGCAAGATGCTGCATTTAAGAAACAGCAGGCACAGCATCAACAACAGGCCGATATTGCTGGGCGTGACTTTCTCGACCGGGTTAATAATGCCGCATCAATTAGAGAAAAAGCAGAACAAAGAATTGCGCAACGCCGTCAACGACTTGCTACCGCAGGTCAAACTGTAGGTGCTGTAGCTGCTGCTGGTGTATTTGGAGGCCCTGAAGGTGCTTTAGGCGCGACCATAGGCGCTTTTGGTGGCCCCGGCGGTGCATTAGTTGGTGGTGCTATTGGCGCACAAGTTGGTATGTTAAGGCAATCCATAGGTGACACCGCAACCTATTCGTCTGAAATTACTAAATTAAATATTGCGTTAAAAGGCGTTACAAAAACGTCCGACGAATATGCGGCAGCACAAAATGCTATTAGTTCAATTAGCACATCTCTTAACGTACCGATCAAAGAAGCAACAGCAGGATTTACAAAATTATCAGCATCTGTTATTGGCGCTGGCGGTAATGTAAATGACGCGGAAATTGTAATGCGCGGGTTTACTCAAGCAATTAAGGCAACTGGCGGCGGAGCTCAGGAAGTTGCTGGTGCAATGACAGCATTAACGCAGATATTTTCAAAAGGAAAAGTTAGTGCTGAAGAAATTAATCAAATTGCCGAACGGTTGCCTGGAGCATTTACTGCCATCGCCAAAGCCGCTGGCAAAACCGGTCCAGAGTTGCAAAAAGCGCTTGAGAACGGAGAAGTTGGCCTTAATGATTTAATGAAGACAGCGCAATATCTTACGAATCAATACGGGGCTTCAGCCAACAAAATGGCGGCATCAACAGAAGAATCTGGCGCACGCATGACAGTTGCGTTGGATAAAATTAAATTTGAAATTGGACAAGCGTTTCAACCTATTGGCTCAGAATTCCAGGAATCAATAACAAAAATGGCCAACGCTTCAGTAGCTGCATTAAAAACATTTAAAGAAAAAATTGATGAATCAAATAAATCAATAGCTAATTTAATAGGCAATGACAATTTAAAAGGCATACAATCTTTCTTCCAAACAATTGTTTTAGAAACTCTAGCATCAATCGACCCATTAACTAGAGCTTATCTTTTATTACAAAAAATAAGGGGATCTATTCCTGAGGGAGATCCAAATCTTACGCCGCAAGAATTAGGCAAAACTGGTTATGCTGGTCGGTATCCAATCCCGGTTAAACCCCCATCAAATTTACCAGGCCCAAAACCAGATGGTGACGATAAAGCAGCTAAAAAAGAAGCTAAATTAAAACAACAGATAGAATTACAAAGAGAATTAAATGATATTGAAAATCAATTTAATGCATACGAATTGCCGCGATTAAAAAACTTGCAAGAAACGCAGTTGCAATTAGCGGCTTTAGCTAAGGATGCCAACGTTGAAGCAAAGAAAAAATTGCAATTAACAGCTAACGAGCTTGAATACCAGCTAGATGCTTTGAAAATCTCTAAACAACAAAATATAGAAATAGCAAAAAGTAAAACTATTGAAGATCAAAGATTGCGATATGCTCAACTGCAAGGTATTGACGATAAAGCGCAGTCCGAACTGAAAAAACTTGGTTTAACGCGTGATCAAAAACGAAAAGCTATAGAGCAAGGTGTCACATTAGAATTAAAAGAGCGAGAAAAAGTAACAGCCAAGCAATTAACCGATTCGCAGCGTTTATTTGCGGTATTAGAAGACCAACTAGCAATTGCACGCGCTACTACGCCAGAACAAAAAATACGCTTGGAATCACAAGCAAGAATTAATGAACTTAATCGTAGCGCAGTCGAATTAAATGATCAGCAACAAGACCAGGCCGTAAGGTTGCAAAATGCTAGAAATTTAGAATCACAAATATTATTAGAGCAAATAAATTTAAAAGAACAGTTGGCAGCGTTAGACCCATTGCAACAATTTATAACTCAATCGACAACGCAATTAGAAAACCTTAAAGGTGTTGCTGTATCTGTATCTCAAGGTATTGGTGAAGCGCTAGGCAATTCAGTTAGTTCTGGCATCCAAGGTTTAGTTGAAGGCACTGCAAATGCACAGCAAATATTCTCTGATTTCTTGAAAAGCATTGGACAAATATTAATACAAGAAGGCGCCAAGATGATTGCTACTTACACTGCAATTGCAATAGCAAAATCACTAGCCGGGTTGTTTGGTGGAGGAGGAGGAGGAGGGGGAGCCCAAGGATTCCAAATGCCTGAGATAGCGCCAGGAGTAGGCAGCTTAGGTCCACAAAAAATATTTGGCTTTGCCGCTGGTGGCAATCCACCAATTGGCAGGCCATCGCTGGTCGGCGAGAAAGGCCCTGAGCTATTCGTACCACGTACCTCGGGCACTATTGTCCCAGCGGATGCTACGGCAGCAGCAATGGCGCGTTATCAACGCCAAGGCGGTAGCAGTAGCGGTAATAGCAGCAGTGATGCAATGGGCGCTGACGCAGCGGCAACTCCTGTATTATCAATGAGCTTTGAAACAACTAGGTTCCTGGGGCAGGATTATGTCAGCACTGACCAGTTGCAGGCAGCAATGATGGCAACTGAAAAACGTGCCGCTGCGGCTGGAGCAAAGGCTGGTGCTGCTCAGGTATCGTCACAGATGCGTAATTCACCTGCTTACCGCAGACAGGTAGGTCTACGATGAGTTTATTTGTAATCGGTAATTTTGTTACTTTCACAGCGCCAACAGGTGCAGTGCAACGATGGCAAAATTTCTTTACAGAAGGTGCCGTTTCATTCAACGGTCAGAACTGGAACCTATTGCCGTTTGTTTATCGTGGCGCGCAAAAAACTAGAGGCGGCGATAATATCAGCAGCCAACTGTTGCTACCTGCTAATCCACTTACCTTAAACTGGGTGCAAGATGCTGTTAATAGTAGCTGGATGGTTGAAGTAGAAACATATCAACTAACTGATACTTATTCACCTGGATCACGGTTAGGCCATGAATTCTGGATTGCCACCGGGCTTGGATATAACACACAAGCCGTTGAACTTCAGCTTAGCAGTGCCCTTGATGCGCTTGGTGCGCAAGCGCCAAATGCCAGAATCACCCACGAAATGGTCGGAGCATTGCCAAGCACGGGTGCTATTAGGTCCGGCTGATCTTATTGGCTTGCCATACCGCTTAGGTGCTGAACCAGCAAGGCATGGCGCTACAGACTGCATTAATTTATGCCGGTGGGTATTGGGATGGTATGGGATTGAAGCACCAGTACCAGCCCGCAGTTGGTATCGGCGTTTACATGCAGGTGATACCTCCATATTCAAGGAACAACTAGACTTATGGGGAACACCAGCAGAAACTGGTATTATTGCGTTAGTGCAAGCTGTTGACAGTTTTGGACTAGCTGTTTTCTACGACACGGGATGGCTCCATTGCAGCGCACAAACCAACCGGGTGATATGGTCACCAGTCGTCAAATACGAAGCGCGATATTGCCATGGGAAAAGCAACTAATTGATACTTTAGGGCTGACGATTGAAGAATATAATTGGTACGCAAACGAGGTAGCTAATCATCGCCCTGAACGCGATGCAGCATATGACCATGTACCGCATGTGGTATGCGACCCAATAACAGTTGGTATTGTTACAACAGTAGTTGGAGCTGGCCTTAGCTTTGCCGCGCAGGCATTAGCGCCAAAGCCTAAACTACCAAGACAATCCGACCCAGGGCAAGAGCAGTCAGAAGGTAGACAAATAACAGGTGCCAGCGTAAATGCTGACAATCGCTTTACTAATGTAGATGGCTTCACATCAGTACAACCTTTAGCAAGGCTTGGCGAGGTGATGCCGTTAGTATTTGCCAATCGCCAAGAATTTTATGGCAAATATTACGGTGGTGTAAGAGTAGAAACCAAATTAATATGGTCGCAATTACTAAGCCAAGGTGATGGGCAAGAGCTGCTAGCTTTATTTCTAGCTAGTGCAGGTCAATTAGCGGCTGCCAGTACCCCAGAATTTAAAGGCTTTGCCATCGGCGATAGTTTATTGCGCGGCTACCAAGAGAATAAATTTGCTGTTTATTTCCAACGCGGACAACCCGGCGAAGGTCGAATAACAACAGCAGACAAAATTGCAGGTGGACTTAGCGCAAGAGGTCAAGATGTATTTCAGGCCGAGCTAGGAAATGAAGGATTAAAACCATTGTTTAGTGGTGTAAGAATACCAACAACAATGACGCAATTCGGCACATCAGAGCCATTGCGTAATGGGCAAACATGGCGCTTGCCGTACAAACGAGTGCGGGTGGTGGTTCCAACGCAAGTTTATACAGGCACTCTTGATCTAGCGTCTATAAATAGACAAATTGAAATATGGACAAAAGAAAATCAAACTGTTGCTTTAGCGAAACTAGAAAAAGCAAAAATTGAAAGTGCGTATGCCTGCCGAACCGGAATCATACGAGTTAATGGTTCCGGAGCAAATGGTGATTTTGAAGATAGAGTCGTTTCACCCGGCAGCATTGTTGAATTTCTTATCTCAGGAAGCAGTTACAACGGAGATTGGGGCCAGTTTGGTACGCAAGATATACAAGCTAAAGACGATAACTATAGACAATCTTGTGATGACGTCTTAATCGTAGGAGAAACATATCTTATAAGCGGGGCTGAAGCAGTATGCACCGGATCGTCACCGCAATCACAGCTATGGACGCCAGGTAGCGGCGACAAAATTTACTTTTTTAAAGTACTAATTGAAGGGCGTGTGCGCATAGTATCTGAAAGCTTAATTAATAGTGGCCGTAATGTGAACCCAACTCAAGGCCCAACTATTAGCAAGTTGACGATTGCAAATATAACAACAACACGTAAATTAAACCAAGTTGAAATTGGCATAAAATCACAAGTATGGAAAAGGTTTACAGGCATGGCAAATTTTGCCGGAAGACCTAATGAGCAAGCTTTACAAGAAATAGAACGCGGCGGCAATACATTCAACATTGGCAGTTACAACGAATACGGTTTGCGGTATTCTATATTTAGGTTGCAGATACGCGAAAAGGGTACTGATAACTGGATAACACTGGACCCACAGACTGGAGCGCCTTTTTGCGTAAAAGGACGCACCCCTATAGACCAGTTTAATTTTATACGTATTAAATTTGCTGATTCAACTAAACAATATGAGATAAGATTGCGTCCATTATCAGGTGGAGGTTTTCTTACAAATGGCTTACCTTCAGGCAATGCGCTTTGCGTGTTAGATGCAAGATCCGGCGAAATGCAAACCCACACTGTAAACAATTTTACAATTAGCTATTTAGGATTCAGAGAAAAACTCACTGTTGAAAATTCAACAAATAATGTATTTTTTGTAGGAGGTAAGGCCGCTATCGGTAATGTTGAATCCTTAAATTCTTCTCAATATAGCACTGATGGTTTTATGGGAGTAACAACACTTAACACTACAACTTTAAGTGGTTCTGGCTCTGGGTTGACAGTTAGAGTTTATGCAAACGCATCAGAGACAGAAGCGCCAATTGGTGCTGTAATAACCGGCATGTCAACGCGATGGCTGCATATGGACGTCTTAGGGGCGCCATATCCCGGCGGTTTAGGCCAAACCTACACAGCAGATGCCACCTTTTATCACCCAACAGCAAGAGAATATGAGGAATCATCTAACAGCTTTGGCGGCCGAATGTTTATCCGAGTTAGGATGACTTTACGAACCGAGCCAGTAGATGATTTTGGGCAAGGGTACACAGGGTATCCATACATGTGGCGCAATTCAAATTTAGCTGGAACTATCGTTACTATTGTTGATTCCAGCCGTACTTTAATTTCAGGAGCATACGAATTAAATAAACCCAGCAATTCGGAAACGCCGCCTAACGGCACTGTAAAAGCATCTATAAATGTAACAGCAGGAGCCTCTATATGGTTAGCTCAATTGCAAGTTGTAAATGGTGGCTCTGGTTACAAGCCAGGTGATGCAGTCCAAGCGGTTGGATCGCCAGTAACGCTACCCGTATTGAGAGTTGGCTCTATACGGTCATTTGCGGACGTCGCAAATGAAGAGCAATTTGATGCTGTTGGTGATGTGTACTATCATGACCAGCAAGAAGGCAGTCACCAGAATGGCCCTGAACATCAAATTGTTTATGTAAACGAACAACGAGAGAATTTCAAATCAGGTGCTAATAATCCTGAAAGATTTACACCGCAATATGACCGCATGGCAATGATAGGTTTGCAATTACGTAGCGGTAAAGAATGGAGCGATTTTAGTAATCTTACTTATTACGCTAAGCAAGGCCGTGAAACGGTGCGGATGATTGATCCAGTAGCTGGCACCACAACAGGCTATTCACCAACCTCTGGCATCATCGGCCCTACTCATTTATTCCCTGAAATACTACGTGCTTTATTGCGATCACCATTGGTTGGTGCAAATAAATTAATACCTGAATCAATGATTGACTGGCCCGGATTCCAAGAAGCATGTAAAGTTTGTATCGCTAACCAATGGTTCTGGGATGGAGTGCTGGCATCGCCAGTTAATATCCGAGAATGGGCTTACGAAAATGCAGCATATTTCTTCTTGGATTTTCTTGTTTTAGGTGGCAAGTTATCCTTACAACCAACATTCCCAGTTAGTCCTACCCAGGGCTTGCAGGGTTACACCTTGTCTGGTGCTTATGACCGGTTACCTACAATATCAGCGTTATTTACTGATGGTAATATCATTGAGGATTCGTTGGAGGTAAGTTGGTATCCAGCCGAGCAACGTTTGGCGCCGCAAGTATTGATTACATTACGCGATGAGGTAGAAGATGGCTTTGCTGAAACACGTAATATCCTTGTGCGGTTAGCTGAATCACAGCAAACAGATTCAGAATCAGCACCAGTGGAAGCAGTTGATTTTACTGGCTTCTGCACCAGCGCAGACCATGCAGTTGATTTTGCTAAATTGCTAATCCAAACACGTCGTTATGTAACGCATACGGTTACGTTTAAAACATTCCCTGAAGGCTTAGCACTTGCACCTGGTGCATATTTTAAACTGGCAAGCCAGGCAAGGCATGTGGATCAATTTCAAAACGGTTATGTACTAGATGATGGCCGAGTCGTGACGAGCAGCGAATTAACCGGCTCAAATACGGTTTACTGGTGGCGATCTGGGATGTTAGCAGTTGAAACAGGCACCATGACAATTGATGGCAATGGGTATGTGACGGATAATAAATTTGCTGGCGCAGTCTTTACGGTGTATGCAAACGCCCAAAGTGCACGGGTGTATAAAGCTGAGCTGATTAGTTATGATGAGGAAGGGATGGTAGAAATAACTGGCAGCCATGTACCGCAAGAGCCAAGCGGCAAGATCACCTACCTAAACTTAGCTGAAAGCTTATTTGAGGTGCAAAACGAGCAATGAGTTTTGTAGGTCCGGTTTTTCCTAGTATTGCCCCTACCTCAAGATCGCTAAATGCAGGCGATTTTCCAGGTACTACGTTTACAGCACAGAACGGCATGGAAAGCCGTGTGCAATATGGCAGCAGGCGCAGTAATACAGAACTATCACTATCGTTTGATAATATCAGCGATGCCGATGCAGCTTTAATCCATGACCATTACGCTAATTGCCGTGGCACGTTAGGTCTGTTTGGCCTGGGTAGCACCAGCAAAAGTGGCAATCCCGGCTTTGATGCAGGGATCACGGCACTCAGCAGCACCAACAGATTCTCAGCAGCCCCATTCGGTTTGCAGTATCGCTACGCTGAGCCGCCACAATTCAACAGTGTAAAGCCTGGCCGTATGTCGGTTACAATTAAGTTAACAGGAGTGCTTGACGCATGACGTATTACAGCGGCAAAGACGGCACATTGACTTATAACGGCACTCAGGTGGCTAAGGTCAGCAACTGGAGCGTATCTAGTACAGTTGATACGCTCGAAACCACAGTATTAACAGAAAGTGACCGCAGCTATGTCCCAGGGCTTAGAACCATAAGCGGTAGTGCCACTGTGTTTTATTATGACAATGCGCCGGTTTCACTGCTAGAGCGTGTGGTAAAAACTGCTGTAGTTAGTGAGTCTGACATATTAGTAATTAAACTTGGCTGGGGCACCAAGCTTATTCAAGGTAGTTGCATCATTACCAGCGCAGAATTAAGTTGTGCTGTTGGTGAAGTAATGCAAGCTAGCATCCAGTTCCAATTTACTGGCGCACCAACAGGCGTAACGCTATGACCGTTTACCTAGGTAATGCAGGCAATGTAGAACTTATCAGGGATAGTGGTGATGTTATTGCAGGAACAATATCACCTGCAAACGTTAATGTTAGCAAGGGAATGCTTAGCTTTGATTTTAGCTTTGGTGCATTTGTAACAGGTGATTTTGTAGAATTTAATAGTGCATCTACATTATCATTTGTATCAGGATGGGCGTACCCTAAAGGTAACTGGTTTGTTAATGTAGACCAACTTGGCGGGTTGCGGTTATACAATACGTACTCTGATGCTATTGCTGGCACATCAAACAACAGAGTTGCATTGGCAGCACCCGGCGCTGCCGTTGCTGTTAGCTGCAAAATCCTTAATTCAGTGCCAAGGATATTAGCAAATATTATACGGTTTGAGTTATCAACTGATCGTGAGGCTGTTGATACTTCTAGTTTAGGCGATGAATTTAGGAATCAATACAGCACCTTAATCACTGGATCAGGCAGTATCGACTGTATTTTTGATTATGCAACCGCAGGACAGACTGAAATTGCAGTGTATCTGCATAATCTATTACTGCGTCAACAATTTGGCAGTGATTTCAAGGCTAATCTTTATATCTTAACTGAAGGCCAGGGTCAAGGCGTCAATGCCAGCAACGATTCAGTCTGGTACGAAATTCAAGGTGTGATGACTAATGCAGCTATCCAATGCACTGCTGGTGATATAATTGAAAGCCGATTTACGTTTGTTACTACTGGCGAAATCAGGCTACGAGTGCAAACTGTCACTTGGGCTGACCTGTTGCTCAACTCTGCGGGTGATAGACTGGTTTTAAGCACCGCTGACGCGGACATCCTGGAGCTTGGAGAGGAGCTTTAAATGGCTAACCAGCGGATAGATCAGCTAACTGCTGAGGCAGCGCCAGCAGCAGCAGATGTGTTGCCAGTATTTAGTATTGCAGGCAGTGACACTAAAAAAATTACAGTTAAGAATTTAGTGCAGCAAGGCGCTGCATTAGTAGACGATGCGTCAATACCCGTAGCCAAAGTCAACTTAAGCGGCATCAGCGGCACCAACCTCACAAATGGCACGGTCACTGCCGCCAAGCTCGACACCAGCACCATCCCAGCTACAGGTGGTGTAACGGTTAGCAGCAGCAATCTGCAACTGGTAGCACCAACGAGCCCGATTGTTCGTAATGCAGGCACTGGCAGCCTTGAACACGCAACCAGCGGTGTGACTGCTGGCACGTACACAAAAGTCACGGTTGATACCAAGGGACATGTAACCGTTGGCGCAGCAGTAGCAGCAGCGGATTTGCCGATTGCAGTATCTGGCACCGTCGGCGTAATGTCACCCGGCACCGGGCTTAGCGTTACAGGTGGCGGCGTACTAAATCACACCAGTAGCATCACGGCTGGCACAACAAGCGGCTTTACTTATAACGCCCAAGGGCATATTACTGGCACGGTTGCTTTAGCTGGCGCGGATTTGCCTATTGCCACCAGTAGCGTCAGAGGTGCCGTACGACCTGGAACAGGTTTATCTGTAGACGGTAACGGCATTTTAGATGTAACTGCCGCGACTAATAGCGTTTTAGGTGGTGTTATTGCAGGCAGTGATTTCAGTGTTAGCACTGGCACGATCTCGCTTGCAGCTCAAGCTGGTATTGCCGCTGGTCAATATACAAAAGTAACAATAAATAGCAAAGGCATTGCAACTGCTGGCACGGTATTATCGGCAGGTGATATACCAAACCTTGCAGCATCACAAATTACAAGCGGCAGTTTGGATATTGCGCGTATTGCGGCTAATACAGTTACAGGTGCCAAGTTAGCTAATTACGCTATTAGCAAGATTGGAGATACTACGCCAACCGCTGACTGTATTGGGCAATTCTTTTTCAACCCGCTAAGTAAAGATCTCTTTCTCTACGACGGTAATGTTTACCAGCCAATTGGAATTAGTGTCGGCGAGATTGTATTTGCCGGGACATTTAACGCTTCTACGGGTAGTGGCACGGGCCTTATTACATCCGTAACAGCAGAAGGGACTGCCATTGGCCTTACTATTGGCGCGGCGTTACCAGCGGCATCTGTTGGTAATTCTAGATATTATGTGGTAGTAAGTACAGGCGGTACAGTTACTACCGGCAATGCGCCTCATGCAGCATTGAACCCGCCGGATATTATCTTATCCAACGGTACGTCATGGACAGAAATTGATATTTCGCAAACTTTTACAACTGTAACTGCAAACCAAGTATCATTTACGCCTTTTGGTAGCCTTGCTTCTAGTAACGTACAAGCTGCAATTGAAGAATTAGATACAGAAAAACTACCGCTTGCGGGCGGTACGGTAACAGGCAACTTAGAGATTGGTACTGCTGGCAGTTTGAGCTTTGAGGGTTCTACCGCAAACGCTTTTGAAACTACTATTGCGGTAGTAGATCCTACGGCAGATCGAACAATAACGCTGCCAAATGAAACTGGTACGGTTATTGTTAGCGGCAATGCAAGCATTGTCAATGCTGATATTTCTGCCGGTGCTGCTATTGCGTACAGCAAGCTTGCGACGTTAACCAGCGGCAATATTGTGCTAGGCAACAGCGCAAACGTAGCAACTAGCACCGCAGTAACAGGTGATGTAACCATTAGCAACACAGGCGTTACTGCTATTGCTGCAGGCGTAATTGTTGACGCGGACATCGCCTCAGGCGCTGCTATCGCCGATACCAAGCTGGGCACGATTTCGACGGCTGGTAAGGTTAGCAATAGTGCAACAACAGCAACCAACGCAAATACCGCTAGCGCAATTGTCGCTCGGGATGCATCAGGTAATTTCTCCGCTGGCACGATCAGCGCAGCGCTCACCGGTAACGCCAGCACGGCAACGGCATTAGCCACAGCCCGCAACATCCAAGGTGTCAGCTTCGACGGCACCGCAAACATCACGGTAGTTACTGCTGGCTCGGGCATTTCAGTTGCTGGCACCGCTGTTAGCAATACTGGCGTGTTGTCAGTTAATGGCAGTACCGGCGCGATCAGTAACGTCGCCGTCACCAACTCGGCGCAATCATTCAGCGCAGCACAGCGGGGGACAATCTCGGCGCTGACTGATGGGGCAACGATCACTCCCGATTTTGCGGTGGCGAACAACTTTTCAGTCACGCTCGGCGGCAACCGCACATTGGCTAATCCAAGTAACTTGACGGCTGGACAAAGCGGTGCGATCTGGATCACGCAAGACGGCACCGGCAGCCGCACATTGGCTTATGGTAGTTATTGGGATTTTACTGGCGGCACCGCGCCAACATTAACTACGACTGCCAGTGCCCGTGATTGTTTGGTATATGCAGTGCAATCATCTACGCAGATTACCGCCACCCTTATTACCAATTTGAGCTAATGCTAGTTCCAGGTTCCGCCAATCCACTACTACTAAAAAGTGCTGCCGCTGCCGCTGGTGGATACCAGATTAGTAGATCCCTCCGCTTCAATGCTAGTGACAGTGCCTACTTGTCTAGAGTCATCCCTTCTGGCACGTCTACCACGTTTACTGCTTCTCTTTGGATTAAGCGAAGTTCAATTTCTGCTACTTATAAGCACTTTCTTTTTACGTCAAATACCGCAAACAGCGGGGCAGGGTGCGGCTTGGGCTGGACTGACGGCAATGCTATCACTGTCTACAACGGTGCTCATAACACAACTTCTGCAGTTTATAGAGATGTATCCGCTTGGTACTACATCACACTTTCTGTTAATGCAGGCACGGCAACTTTGTATGTCAATGGGGTTCAGCAAGTTACTGGTGTCACAGGTTTTCAGTTAAACGGCACCGCTTATATTGGGACGTATATCACCAATAACTATTATTTCGATGGATACTTAGCCAATGTCCATCTGATCGACGGCCAAGCACTTACCCCCAGCAGTTTCACCGAAACCGATGCCACTACTGGGCAACTCATACCAAAAGCATACACCGGCAGTTATGGCGTGGGCACAACTGTTGCTACGGCCACTGGTGCTTTGCCTATATTTAACACTACGGATACCTATGGTGCTGTTAAAGGCACTGGTGTTAGAACAGACGCAAGTGCCAGTTCGCTTGTCCTTGCCGTTCCGCTAGATGGCACTAATGGAGGGACCACATTTACTGATCAAATTCCAACAGGAAGAACATCAAGCGCTAAGACGCTAACCATATATGGTAATACAAATACCAGTACAACAACAAGCAAGTTTTATGGCAGCAGTGGTTATTTTGATGGAACGGGAGATTATTTAGATGCGGGACAAAGTAGTGATTTTACAATAGGAACGAGTGATGATTTCACTTTTGAAGCCTACATAAACCCGTCACAGGTAAGTGATAATACCGTATTTGGCATAGGAAGTAGTACTTTATTTGCTTATAGAATTATCAGCGGGTCACCTTACTTATACCTACAAGGAACGGGTGGTATTTTAAATACTGGAACAATCAGCGCAAATACATGGACCCATGTCACTGTAACAAGAAGCGGTGGAACACTTCGTTCTTTTATCAATGGAGTTCTTGCTGGTTCTGTTTCAAGTACCGCTTCGTTTAATGCTACAACTGGAACTGGTGCTGGGACCTTTATTGGAGCAGGCAACTTAACGGGTACATCGCCCCCAGGATACAATTTTACTGGCTACATACAAGAGGTCAGATTTTACAAAAATTTTGCAAAATATACAGCAGCCTTTGCTCCAGTAGCTCCAAGTAACTCGTTCTACTTACAGTTCGCTGATAACTCCAGCAACACTGCCAGCACATTAGGGAAGGACACTAGCGGGCTGGGGAACAACTGGACCCCAAATAATTTCAGTGTTACTGCTGGTGCTGGCAACGACAGCTTAGTAGACTCCCCCACTAATTACGGGACCGACACCGGCGTGGGGGGTGAGGTGCGGGGTAATTACTGCACCTGGAATCCGCTGAGAAGTTTGCCGAACCTGTTAAACGGAAACCTTGATGTCAGCAATGCCACGACAGGCTTTGAAGGCTGCACTGGAACTATCTACGTTTCATCTGGCAAATGGTACTGGGAAGTGGCCCCGCTGGCGGCAGATACTGGAACGATGATTGGCGCAGCAACAAATGACCATCCGCTAAACAGTAATTATTCGGCAAGCACGACTAGCTGGACATACTATATGGCGAACGGGCAAAAGTACGGGAATGGTGCCAATGGTGCTGCATATGGTGCAGCTTTTGCCAATGGAGACATTATCGGTGTAGCGCTTGATATGGACGCTGGCAGCATCACGTTCTACAAAAACGGTGTTAGCCAAGGCGCTGCATTCACCACTGGGATTGCTGGTAAGAGCCTGACGCCTTTGATGTCGTCCTTTAACACAACTGGCGCAAAGGGCTCCGCCAACTTCGGCCAACGCCCCTTCGCCTACACGGCCCCCAGCGGCTTCAAGGCGCTCTGCACGGCAAACCTGCCCGGCACTACTATTACCACCAGCGGAACATATACCGGCAATGGCGTGGCAGATGGGCCATTTGTCTACTTGAATGGTGTGCCAACTGCGATGACCATAGGTGGTAATGCTGTTACATTTGGTACTCATGCAGATAAACTTAGCAACGGCTTCAAGATACGTACAACGAGCACTACATATAATCAAAACGCAAATACTTACAGCTACAGCATCACAACTACTGGCGCTGCATTCAAATACAGCAGGGCGCAACCAAACCCATGAACCGTTTAATTTGCCCTGTACTTAAGAAATGTCCAGGTTGCAATGAAATTCAGTTTGTTGGCAATTTTTATGAGATAAAAAAAGATAAACGTTCATATATTGATGGTTTGGGCGTTTGCAGGGTTTCACGTTGCAAATCATGTGCAGCGCAGTTTTATCAAGCATTAGATCATCGCAAAAAACTGCTAAATAATGCGCGGAAACGGGCAAAAAATAAAGGTGTACCTTTTGAACTAATACCAGACGATATTGTCATTCCCAGACAATGCCCTGTCCTTAGAACGGCAATGGACAGTTCATCGCAGGCTGCATCAATGGTCAACTCGACAGCGCCAAGCATTGATCGTTTAAAGCCAGAAAAAGGATACACAAAAGACAACATTCGTATTATTTCTGCCCGTGCTAATAGCCTCAAGAGTAACGCCACCCCAGAGGAATGCATTGCCGTTGCCTGCTATGTGGCGCGTGAACAAGGAATGAATCCTGAAATTATTGACAACTTAGAAGCGCTTTTGGCGGAGACCCGCGCCCGCTAGTGGAACACAATACTAGGGCTTGACACCGTGGTAATGTGGTGGAGTTAACGCCACTAATGCAGGTATTATGGCGTTACCAGTAATCGCTTTTCTCGATAAACGCCAACTATCGGGAATCCAAGTAGTCAAGAACCTGCAGAGATATAACGATCAGCGCTTTCCAAAAATCTCCACATGTCATCGGTATAACCAGGTGGTTCTGGTTTTACAACCTCTGGCACAAAATCACGCACAGCCCGCGCAAAATCCAGCACACCCTGCTCACTGAATTGCACACAGTTACTGAAGGCTGTGGCATGTTCATACATCAGATCAATAATCTCACTGTCGGTCATAGCAATTAGGCGCTAAGGGCTGAGGGAGTCTAGAATAAAAATAGATCTTTGTGTTGTTTATGTTCATCTTTAACGGCCACCCGCTTAGCCCCGATTCAGCATTCACTGACCCGGCAACTGGTGTGCAGTATCCAGCGAATTGGCTCAGGCTTTCATCACCTGAAGAGCGGGCTGCGATTGGGATTACCGAAGAGCCCGATCCTGCTCCATACGACCAGCGCTTCTACTGGGGGCCAGAACTACCAAAAGACCATGAGCAATTGGTGGAGCAGTGGATTGCTCAAACACGCACCACAGCAAACACGCTGCTTGCACCTACTGACTGGCAGGTGATCCGCGAAGCTGACAACGGCAAGCCCATGAGTGCTGAAATTAAAGCTGACCGCCAATTTATCCGTGATGCGGCAGGTGGTAAAATCGCATCAATCAATCAAACTACTACTACCGCTGAACTGGCGGCGTACATTACAAGCAATGCGTACAGCGATTGGAATCCTATCCCTGAGCCTGCTCCTACTGATGGGGTGGTGCTTTTTAGCAATGGCAGCACTTCAGCAGGGTTCTGAGCGGCTAGACTAGGGGCAACATTAGCCTGAGCCGTGGTCGAATTAGTCGCTGCTATTGCTGGCGCATCCATCAGTGCGGCTGCGATGGGCGCGATGGGATTTAGCCGTCGTAATGATGAGGCTCGCAATGCAGTAATCAGGCTCACTGCTGCAGTGGAACATATTGCTACCCAATTAGAGGTGCTTCATACAGACATTAAGGCAGATCGCAAGGAAACTTTTATGCGCCTTAACCAAATCGAAAACAGAGTAAGCAAACTCGAGGTTAGATAGCAGCTAGACTGAGTGTGACGTTCGCCACAGTTTTCTTGTGGACTTCCTATCTCACCCAGCTTTTTGGATTGTTGTTACAGCAGCATCTGAATTGATCGCGCTGTCACCACTGAAATCCAATAGCATCATCCAATTGGTATTCCAAATCCTTAACCTGTTGCATACAAAAAAGGGCTGATCAGCTTTGGCACACCCCTTTGGCAGCAACGTCTTGAATTTGCCATCCGTCAATGGTGGTTTGAAAAGACGTTACCAGCCAAATTGGATAAAGCCGAAGCTGAATGGCATAAAGCACAACCATTGCCGCCACCGCCAATCGTAATAGAACACCCTATTAACGATGAGTTACAAACAGGCGATAGTCGCTTGTTAGGTGGTGAAATTTCAATCCATGCACCCTATAAGCGCTCATGAATTTTTTAGCAGCGGCCAAAGCAACAACAAAGCCGCCGTTGCCACATCAGCAGGCGGCATGGACATGGGCATGGGAACTGTTAGCACCAGATGAACAAAAAACATTCCTCGATAAATTCAGGGCTGACCCAGCGCCAAAACCCACATTGGCATGGGAGCCTGCGGCGAAACTTATACGCGAATTTGAAGGTTTTAGTGATGTAGCATACATTTGTCCTGCCGGTGTGCCAACCATCGGCTGGGGCACCATTAGATGGCCTGATGGCGCAGCAGTAAAAATCGGCGATACCATCACACGCGATGCTGCTGATGGGTTGCTGGATAATATGCTAGAAACTCAGGTTGTACCGGCGTTAGCAAAAACAATACCAGGCTGGAAAACATTATCAGCGCATAGGCAAAATGCGTTGATCTCGTTTGCCTATAACGTAGGTTGGCATTTTTGCGGTAGCGCAGATTTCGTAACGATTAGTAAATGCCTCCGCGAGTCGGATTACGACGCAGTGCCAGCGGCATTGATGCTATACGTAAATGCTGGTACATCAGCAGAACCTGGCCTCCGCCGTAGACGTGAAGCCGAGGCAAAACTCTGGGGCATCAGCCAAAAGGCAACATCAGTGTTACTGAAAGTGCCCTATGAGGCGCAAAATGATAACAAAAGCGGCACTGGTTATAGAGAATGTTTCTCCAGTAGTTGCGCGATGATTGCTAAGTTTTACGGCAAAGTAAAGAGCGATGATGAATATAATTTGATTCGGGCCAAGTTTGGCGATACGACCGACAGCCAAGCGCAACTTTCAACACTGCGTTCTTTAGGTTTACAAGCCAGATTTGCGACCAACTGCGCACCTGGTTTGCTGGAGCTTGAACTACGTGCTGGGAGGCCCGTAGCCGTGGGTTGGCTGCACAAAGGGCTTGCGCAGTCACCTAGCGGTGGTGGACACTGGAGCGTCGTAATTGGATTCACTGCTGAGCATTGGATACTGAACGATCCAAACGGTGAGGCTGATCTCGTTAATGGTGGCTATGTCAAAAATACCGGTGGCGCTGGTATTAAATACAGCCGAGAACGCTTCAATCGCCGTTGGATGCCAGATGGCGTTAGTACAGGCTGGGCGCTGTTGGTGAAGCCATGAAATGCGAAGTAATCCGCCACAGCCCAGAATTAACTGAAATACGAATCCCCTATACCTCAACTACAACGCAATATAATTTCTTTCTTGCATCCGACATTCACCTAGATAATCCAAAATGCGACCGTAAGCTTTTCAAAAAGCATCTAGATGAGATGAAAGAACGTAAAGGTAAGGCGCTTTTCTTTGGTGATGTAATGTGCCTAATGCAAGGCAAAAAAGATAGACGTGGCAGCAAAGGCGATATAAGGCCAGAACATTTAGGCGGTAATTATTTTGACCTAGTATTTAACGAAACTGCAACCTGGCTGAAACCGTGGCAAGATGACATCTTAATGATGTCAGACGGTAACCATGAAACAGCAATCATTAACCACAACGAAGTTGACCCACTTGGTAACGTAGTGCGCATCATGCGCGACAGCGGCAGCCCTGTACAACACATGCGTTATCAGGGCTTTATTTGGTTTACGTTTTACCAAGAAGGTAATACTGGCGCACAACAAAGACAAGAAAAAATTAGGCGTTTAACGCTTGGTTATCATCATGGCACATGGGGTGGTGTAATAACAAAAGGTACACTAGGCGGCAATAGATATGCAAGTATCATGCCCGATGCAGATGTTATCGTTAATGGCCATAATCATGAACGCACAATTGTTGCTCATCCCTGCTATCGTATAAACAATAAAGGGGAGCAACGCATTGAACAACGCTGGCATATCCAAACTGGTACCTATAAGCAAGAATTTAAAGGTGGTGGTGGCTTTGCAATTGAAAAAATAGTAATGCCAAAAAGTTTAGGAGGCATTTGGTTAAAGCTAAGACCACGCAATAGTACCGGCGTCGAAATTACCTGTGAGCCTGCAACATGAACCGCTACCTAGTCGAGATAAGCGCCATGATGGTCGTAGATAGTGAGTACTCATCAGATGATGTAGCAATCGGCATCGCAGCCAGACTCGAAGAGATCGCACAATCAAACGCTCACCTCCTTGATTATGAGGTGCTTCCCTACGAAATGCCGGAGCCTCATGAATCATCACATCAACGAGACCGAGTTAGTTAGTCGTAAGGTAACTAAACACAAATTTCGCAAATCTATTATTGAAGAATGGAATAGTTGTTGTTATATCTGCGGCGAACAATTTGATAATATAACACTTGATCATTTAGTGCCAAAAAAGAATGGCGGCCATACCAGTAGGGCTAACCTAGCGCCGTGCTGTAGTTTACACAATCGCCAAAAAGGCCATTCTGAACTGTGGAGCTGGTGGACTAATCATGATTGCTGGGATCTGGGCCGTGCAATAAAGCTTTTAAGTTACCTGCGTCGTTGTGATAGCATTCCATTGCCTGATGATAAAATACCATAGCCTGCCAAGATTGAACGTGCTCTTTACACATGCCAGCATACGTTACCTGCCATATATAATTGCCGTTGTTAGATTTGATGCGCTTGATAGTTGGTGTTTCCATTGTTAGAATGCGGATAACTGCTAAATGTAGTGATGATGGAGTGGATGGTGGTGCAGCTCAGTCTAGAGGAGCAGCTTGCACTCGAAGGCCAGAGCAGAATCGCCTTGAACTGCCCTGACCGTGAACAGGTCGCTAAATTATGCAGTAACTTAATAAAACAAAACGCACATCAATCTAAATTAATAAAGCAAGCTGTACATCATATAGCAGCTTTAGAAGCTACTTTATATCTTCAACAATCAAGACGCCCGTGGTGGAAACGTATATTCTGACATCATCTTACCTAACTTGCGATGCGCACTTGTCATCTTTTGCCTTATACGTTCGCGGCATACGTTATGATCCTTTGCAATTGCCGTAAAAGTTAAATCTTCATTGTAGCGTTTGTTTATTATATCTTGCTCTATATCAGTTAAATAAGATAACGCAAGCTGCACGTGTTCCTTGCTATGGTCCAAATCAAAATCAATATCCACCTCAGGGCTAGCAATTAAATCAAGCAATGAGTTGCCATCATCTGTTATCAGTTCGTCTAAACTAATATGAACGCTATTGCAATCGACTAATGCTAATAATTGCTCTATTGTTAAACCCATAACTTGAGCTAATTCTGTTTTGCTTGGCTTGCGGCCATGTTCTTTCATGTATTCTGTTTCAATCTGTAATGCCTTAAACGTACGGTCTATCATATGAATCGGTATTTTTATCATGCGCTCCTTGCTATCAATAGCACGTTTCAATGATTGCCTAATCCACCAGTACGCATAGGTCGAAAACTTATACCCACGTGATGCGTCAAATTTTTCTGCTGCACGTTGAAGGCCAATATTACCCTCCTGGCATAAATCCAACATATCCATTGATTTTATCCTTCCTGTATAACGCTTGGCAATATGCACAACCAAACGTAAATTGCAGTTTACCATGGTAGCCCGTGCCTTAAGGCCAGCTTTTATCAGCCGTTGCTCAGCAGGTGTTGGGCTAGTGTTATCGCGCAGCTCCATGTACTGCGCGATTTTACGTGCCAACTGTATTTCCTGCTGTGTCGTGAGCAACGGATACCTAGAGATGGCCTCTAGGTAGTCGCGCATTGCATCAGCAGTCATGGGTTAAAAAGCGTCGAGTTCGTTCGTATTATTAGCAGCCCGTGGTAAAAATTCAAACCTGCTAACACTTATTATATGTTTACTACGCTTTTCACCTGTTTGCTTATCTGCCCATTCCTGACGCCGTATGGTGCCAGTAACTTGAATGCTGTCACCCTTTTTGCATTTATCGCATATTAATTCAGCCGATTTGCCCCATATTTCGCAGTCGATACCATTGTTAATGTATTCTCCATTTTTATCTTTGCCCTCACCGATACCACCGAACAGGTTAGCAACTTGCGTGCCATTATCAAACGTGCGGATGGTGGGTTGCGTGATGATACGAACAATGCCGGTAGCAAATAAACTCATGGTTCTAATGGGGTGATGTTGTGGGCGGCTTCAAAAGCCAGAATTTGTGTTAGCAAATAGCGAACACGCGGAGCACCAAGCGGTGAGGCTAGGCGTTCAGCGGTTTCATACGGTGGGCCAACCCCACGCGCACGTTGAGATTTTAAGGTAGAGGGCCGCAGCCCCCACCTAGCAGCTAACTGGTCAGTAGTCAGGTGGGGCTCAGTCATCAGCGAATGGGTCAGCCTCTTGCCGGGTTTCCATAGCATCTTCTTTAGTTACTGCCATCTGCAATAACTCCTGATACTGCTCAGCGCTCAGGTCGTTTTGGCGTGCCTCTAGCCGTTTGGTAACAACTTCTAGCTCGTCTAACGTGCTGCATTTAGCAATCGCTGCTTTACCAGCAGCAAAAATCTTGGCATCGCCAGCAGGTGCAGCAGGTGCTAACGCTGGGGGAGGTGTTGCAGTCACAGTCACCGTCTCGGCCTGTTCCATTTCGTCTGCTGTATACAGCGACGACATATCAGCAGGGAATGCCTTCCTGAGCGCTAATGCTTCCGAACATTTGGCCAGCATTGCAGCAGGCATCTTGGACCACAGCCCCTGCCCTGCGTTGTAATCCTGGAAACGGGCCACTCCAACAAATGGATGGCTGCTGCCCTTGCGGTAAACAATAGTCTTGGCAGCGGCTGGTGGTGTCTTGCCTAGCCATACATCCTTCCAGTCACCTTCCTCACCGCACCAGTAGGTTTCACTCCCATCTAGCTGGCCAGTACGCTCGGCGATACTGCGCAAGCCATCAATGCCCACTTGTATGCTCATCTTGCCCCCGCGCTTGATGGCGTAGATCTGTTTGCTAAATGGATCTAAACCTGACCGCTGGCACGCATAGCTAAATAATTTGAGCTCATCTGCCGTACAACCTGGCGCAATGGTGCTCGAGATCAGTTGCGTTTGCTCTTGGGTCCATTGTGTAATGGCGCTCATTAGAAATCCTCTGATGTAATGGTTGTTTGGTCTTTTAATGCCCAGCCAGGAAGCTGTAGCGTCTGGATGCCGTCGGTAAAGCCCGGCCATTCGCCTATAGCCCGGCAATCTTGTATACGTTGCAGCGCATTGTGGCGGGCAATGCTGCCATGAACTAATGCTTCAGCGTCAAGCTCATAAACGCCAATCCCAAATGGGTAGGTTTTCTCTACCGCAACAAAAATAAAGCGTTTGGCCAAAGTGCCCGCCAGGTAGTGAGCGGCTTGCAATTGGTAATGAAACGCTGCCACCGCCTTGCCAAAACCTGCGGGTGATGCGTCCTGGCAGGTCTTCAGGTCAACAATTAGTTCACCATCAAACCAGTCGGGGCGGCATTTACACCGCAGCCCAGTTGCTATGTCATCCCACCAAAACGACTGCTCAGCCTGGCCGCTCTGGAGCAGGGCGCCGGCTGTTGGGTGGCTATGCACAGCCGCTGCCATTGATAATGCCT